>ERZ795060.428-NODE-428-length-57657-cov-18.921114_pt1 | contig 57657 bp, 55 predicted proteins | sample MGYA00375144_ERZ795060 | MGnify/ENA primary metagenome ERZ795060 (study PRJEB30189, sample SAMN05720157) | activated sludge metagenome | isolation source: anaerobic digester from wastewater treatment plant | place: Japan | collected 2015-05-15 ... | reverse complement strand
TCCCTCTGCCAATCGCCATAGTAAAGCAGGCTGGGGCTCCATTCCAGCCCAGCCCCCAGCACAGCCTTACGGAAAGCCTCCCGTCTTTCAATGGCGTTCAGATCCTTGTCAGGTCCGCTCAAATGGGCGATCCTGCGATGGCCCAACTCCACCAGGTGGCTCACCGCCTGCCGGGCCCCGATTTCGTTATCGATCTTCACGGAACTGATGTTTTCGGCCACCCTGGCATTGAGCACCACAAAGGGGAACTGCTTTTCCGCCACAACGTCCAAGAAGCTGTAATCAATTTCGTCCTGTACCACCAGGAGCATGCCATCGAGGGAGCCCTCCTGGATCACAGAGGAGATGACCCCTTGGGTGACCACCTGTTCTGCACTCACCACTTCCAGGTTAAAGCGGTAGCCGTGCTTAGATAACTCGTCGCTCACGGACTTTAAAATGGGATGGTAGAACATCCAGCTTGACGCCAAAGTCCAGTTGCACTGCTTCTCGGTACCACCTAGGATGTAGAGCCCAATCATGTCGGATTTGCCGCGGGAAAGGCGCGCGCCAAAATAGTTGGGACGATAGCCGAATCTTTCGGCGGCCTCACGGACCCGCTGCCTAGTAGCATCCGCAACCAGCGGACTGTTATTCAGAGCCAGAGACACCGTAGCTTTAGATAAATCGAGGTGGCGAGCCAAATCGCCTATGGTAATCTGGTGTCTCCTGCGATTGCTTGCTCGCTTACTCGCCAAAGGACTTCCTCCACCATACCAGATTTCAGAACTGTATTTAGATTCTCCATCGCAGAAGGGAATCCTTCCCAAGGCACTACGGCGGGCATGTACATCACCGCCCTAAGATCAAACCTTGGATTGCTGCCGAAACATTTTCACGTTCATCAAACCCATACCGCTCTCCACACCGGTCATAGTCAAGGCGCCAACCGGCACCTACCTTTTTAGACGCAGCACATGCGTTGGGTTGAGCATGAAGGGCTGGACCTGTCCCTGGATGCTGCACAGGGGCAGAACATCTTCATGCAGCTCGTAGCCTAAATCCGCCATCAGGGCCCGCCGCCTTTGGATCCGCCCCCAGACCTCCGGGTATTTCTCCGCCAGCTCCCGGCGCAGAGCAGCATCGGCCACTACCAAACTGTCTTCCGTATGCACACCGGGATAAGGAGGAGTAGAAGGAACGATGATGTCGCACTGGATCATGGTCCCGCTCTGCAGCACATCTTCCGAACCGGGCACGAAGGGCGCATTGATCCACTCCTCGTAATGGATCAGGTGGCCCGCGTTGAGGGCGATCTGGAAGAAGGGCTCTTCCATGTACTCCCGCACCGCCTCATAGACATCTCCGCACCGCACCCCCGCATGGAGCGCCCCATACCAGCGCAGCAGCATGTCGAAATAGGGAACAAAGACTTTCTCCATGCTGTCGGCGATTTCCGGAGCTAACTCTTTCTCATCATGCACCGCGATGCCGGTGCGGGCAATATTGGCTCCCCACACACCTATGGCCACGCTCAAGGGATCCCCAAGCTGCAGTTTCCTGTTAGTGGGGCTGTTGAGGGCTAAGTTGACGTTATCCCCGAAGCTGACCACAATGTGGCAGGACAGGGGAACGCTGCCGTCGTAGCCCAGTTTGCCGCCGATTTCCGCTTCGCTCACGCCCGGCTGCAGCGCGGACATGGCATCACGCATCCCCGCGTAGATCAGCTCGTTGATCATCTCATGGAGGGCGATCTCATCCACCGTCAGGGGTATGCGCAGCCCTGTGGTGGTGTGGGTAAACCAGTGGGTCACATCGCTGATGTTCTCCCGGCCCACCGCGCCAGCCAGAACTTCCACGAGATAGTAGGGGACATCGCTGGCCAGTTTCGCTTCGGCGAACGCCGGGGTCTGGCGGTACTTGGTGCCGGCTAGGCCCACCTTGCTGCCCTTGGTCAGGCCGCAGTCCGCCAGGATTTCCGCCAGGGTCCGGCCGTGCTGCGGCTGGCCCTGCAGGCTGAACTCGTCATAGAGTTCCACTTCCACGCCTTGGGCAATGGCGGCATAGTAGCGCCCCTCCAGTCCCACCAAGAGGCGGGGTTTCCCGGACAGCCCTACGATGGTCAGGCTCTCCTCAAAACGGGGGTCATAACCTGTGAGCCAGCGGGTATTGGCGAAGTGTTCCCGGTCACCGTAGACCACCACATGGGAAAGGCCGTGCTCTTCCATGCGGGCCCTGAGGCTCTCCACCCGCTTGGCATACGTTTCCGCAGGAATTACCGGGAAGTCATGGCTGACCACCGGCTCCGCCCACGGTATTTCAACCACTTCCACGTCGCTTAACTTCAGACGTTCTCTCATCCTGAACTCCTCCCTTAACACTGATCTAGAGGCGGACGGCCGCAAAACGGCCCGGTCATTTAAAACGGTTCAAAAGACTGTAAAAACGAAGTGGTCCGGAAACACAGCGCCTCAAAGCGACGAGAGTTCTCTGACCACTAACGTGCTCCTAACAACAACCGCTACTTAAACCGTTTTAAACTGGTTCCGTTGTTATAATTAGACATAGTTTGTGAATCTCCTCCTTTGTTTTTCATTTTTTGTTACGAAAAAACGGGACCCCGCGGAGTCCCGTCCCCTCAAAGATATTTGCTTATTGTAAACCGCCCTGCTCGATGGCCCGCACAAAGCGTCTGGTGATCTCCAAGGGTCTGGTGATGGCACTGCCCACCACCACAGCCCAGACGCCCAGCTCCAGGGCCTCAACCACCTGTTCCGGGTACCAGAAACCACCCTCGGCCACCACGGGCACACCCAGTTGGAGCATGTCCCTAAGCAGCTGGAAATCCGGTTCCGTACCCAGCCCGTTCTGCCTAAAGCCAAAGGTGGAGGCCACCAGGTCTACCCCTATTTCCACCGCGGCCCGGGCATCTTCAACCGTGGCGCAGTCCGCCATAACCGGCACACCCAGCTCCCTGCGGATACGGGGAAGGAGCTCGGCCAAAGGCTCCCCAAAGGGCCTGGTGCGGCGCACATCCACGGCGATGATGTCCGCTCCGGATCGCACCAGCTCCTCGGCGAGGCTGAAGGTGGGCGTGATAGCCATCTCCCCCGCCCCGTTGGTCATCTTGTGGATCCCGATCACCGGCAGGCCGGTGATCCTTTTGATCACTTCCACATCCTGCGGACCGTTGGCCCGGATGCCCACGGCACCCCCAAGCTGCACCGCCCTGGCCATGGCGGCCATGAGCATGGGGCCGTGGAGCGGCTCCTCTTCCAGCGCTTGGCAGGAAACGATCAGTCCTCGATGAACGGCATGTAAAACACTCAAGTTACTCTTCCTTCCCGTGGGCCGCCTGGGTAAAGAAGCCCAAATCGATTAAGATGCGGCGCACCCGTTCCTCTTCTTCCGCGTTCAGCGATCCCAATGGCGGTGCCATCTTCGCGGTCTGGATCACGCCCAACCAGCGCAGGGCCGATTTGAACCCGCTCAAAGCCGAAGCAGAACCGGACAGCCGAGAAGAACCCTGATAGCAGATGTCGAACAGCTTGATCAAGCGTTCCTGCAGTTCCCTGGCCCTGCCATACTCGCCCTGCAGGCAGAGGTTGTAGAGTTCAACATACTCTCTAGGTGCCACATTGCCTATCCCAGGTACCGAGCCGTGGGCTCCCATCTGCATGGCGGTATCCACCAAGAACTCCATACCGGTGAGCACCGTAAAGCCGGGGATATCCCTGGTCCGCATAATGTACTCCCGGAGGATGTTGGAGTTGCCGCCGCTGTCCTTGAGAGCTAGAATAGTGCCCTCCCGGGCCAGCATTTCCACTGTGGCCGGCTCCAGGGGAGTTTTCACCAAAACCGGGACGTTGTAGGCGATGACGGGCACAGGCAGGGCCGCAGCTAAGTCGCGGTAATAGGTGAGCAGCTCCTGCTGGCTGTTCATGTGGTAATAGGGCGGGGCCACAACCACCGCTTGGGCACCGGCGGCAATCACCAGCTCGCCCAGGCGGATGGCCCTTTTGGTGCTGGTTTCGGTGATGCCTGCCAAAACGGGCACCCGGCCAGCTGTCTCCTCCACAACGGTCTTGACAATGCTCACCCGCTCTTCATCGGTGAGGGCCGCGCATTCCCCGGTGGAACCCAGGCAGAAGATGCCGTGGACGCCGCCGTCAATCAAGTAATTGGTCAGTTTCCGTAGGGAAACTAAATCCACTTCACCTGCTTCATCAAAGGGAGTAGCAATCGGTGGGATAACCCCTCGTAGTTCAGTTAGCTGCATTTTTTTCTACCTCCGCTGTCTCTACTGGTTGGACAAACTTGGCTGCCTCTTTTTCCGCCAGATGGCAGGCTACCTGGTGCTCCCTGCCGTCAATCAGGTAGGTCTTCAGCTCCGGAACCCTGCTCTTGCATACCTCCATGGCGTAGGGGCACCTGGGGTGGAAGGTACACCCCGGGGGCGGATTCACCGGACTGGGGACGTTGCCTTCCAGCACGATGCGCTTGCGCCTGCGGCCCACTTCAGCCACGGGAATGGCCGAGAGCAGGGCCTGGGTGTAGGGATGCATGGCATTGGCAAAAAGATCTTCAGCCTGGGCCAGCTCCACGATCTTGCCCAGATACATCACCGCGATGCGGTCGCTCATGTATTCCACAACACTCAGATCATGGCTGATGAAAATGTAGGTGAGGTTGTGCTTCTCCTTCAGCTCCAACAGCAGGTTGAGCACCTGGGCCTGGATGGACACATCCAGGGCGCTCACCGCCTCGTCGCAGATAATCAACTCCGGCTGCAGGGAAAGGGCTCGGGCGATGCCAATTCTCTGCCGCTGTCCCCCGCTGAATTCGTGGGGGTAGCGGTTCATGTACTCTCGGTGCAGGTTCACCGCTTCTAGAAGATCCCCGATGATCCGCCTGCGCTCTTCTTTGGATTTTACCCCGAACTTCTTCAAGGGATCCTGCAGAGAGCCAAAGATGGTGAAAGAGGGATTCAGGGATGAATAGGGGTCCTGGAAAACGATCTGCAGCCTTTTGCGCGCCTGCATCATCTCGTCTTTGGAGAGCTTGCGCAGATCCTTTTCTTCCCCGTCGAAGTTGTAGATGAACTGGCCCCCGGTTACGGGTACCAGCTGCAGGATGGACTTGCCCAAGGTGGTCTTGCCGCAGCCGCTTTCGCCCACCAGCCCCAAAGTCTCCCCCCGGTAAACATCGAGGCTGACATTGTCCACCGCCCGCACATAGCCCACCGTACGCTTGAAGAGCCCCTTCTGGACGGGGAAATAGGTTTGGGCGTCTCTGATTTTCAACAGCACATCCTGTTCCCTACGCATTGGCTAACACCTTCTCGTAATGCCAGCACCGCACAGTGTGGTTGGGGCTGACGCTGAAAGTCTCCGGCTCCTGAAGACACTGCTCAGTGGCAAAGTCGCAGCGGGGGTGGAACTGGCAGCCCTGGGGCCGGTTAAATGGATCTGGAGTGGAACCGCGGATGGGCTCCAGCTTCTGGGCCTTGGACTGGCCCAAAACGGGGATGGACCTGAGCAGGGCAGAAGTGTAGGGATGCGCGGGCCTGGTGAGCACATCTTCCACGGGGCCGTTTTCCACCGCCACACCCATGTACATGACCACAACATCGTGGGCCAGCTCGGCCACGACCCCCATATCGTGGGTGATGAGCAGAATAGCTGCGTTGTGTTTCTGCTGCAGATCGTTCATCAGGTCGAAAATCTGGGCCTGGACAGTCACGTCCAGGGCTGTGGTGGGCTCATCCGCGATGAGGATCTTGGGGTTGCAGGCCATGGCCATGGCGATCATGGCCCGCTGACGCATACCCCCGGAGTACTGGTGGATGTACTCGTTCACCCGCTGTTCCGGCGCGGGGATGCGCATGGCCCGCAGCAGCTCCACCGCCTTGGCCTGCATGGCCGCCTTGGCCATTTTGGCGTGGTACATGAACGCTTCCCGAATCTGGAAGCCCACTGTGTACACCGGGTTCAGGGCGGTCATGGGATCCTGGAAGATCATGGCGATCTCCGCGCCCCGGATGGCCCGGATCTCAGGGCCAGAGGGATCCAGCTCGTGGAGGTGGATGTCCCCCTGGTCAGTGTGGTAGATAATCCGCCCTTCCTCAATGCGGCTCAGGGGCGGCAAAAGCCGCATGATCGCCGAAGCGGAGACACTCTTCCCGCAGCCGCTCTCCCCCACCAAACAGAGGGTGCGGCCCTTTTTCAGCTGGAAGGATACGCCCTTCACCGCTTCATTACAGCGGTTGTTGGTATAGAAATTGATGTGGAGGTTATCCACAGTCAAAATGGTATCCACGTAAACCACCTTCCTAACCCTGCTGCGTGGGATCCACCGCATCCCTCAGCCCGTCGCCGATGAAGTTGATGCTCAAAACGAAGGCGGAGATGACCAGCCCCACCGGGACCCAGATCCACCAGGCCTCCTGCAAAATGGTGAGGTCCTGGGCAGCGTTGAGAATGTTCCCCCAGGTGGGGATCTGCAGGGGTACGCCCAAGCCCAAGAAGCTCAGGGCCGTCTCCTCCAGAATGAACATGGCCGTACTCAAGGTGAGGTTGACCATGATGGGGCCCAGGGCGTTGGGCAGCATGTGTTTGTAGGCGATGAGCCCGTCGCTCAGGCCGAAGGCCTTCAGGGCCTGCACGTATTCTTCTTCCCGGATGGAAAGCATCTGGGAGCGGGTCATACGGTAGACTGAACCCCAACCGGTGATGGTGAAGATCACCAGCAGGTTCCACAGGCTCTGGCCCAAAATGGACACGAGCAGCAGGACTAAAATGATCTGCGGGAAAGACATGAAGATCTCCGAAACCCGCAGGAGGATCTTATCCAGCCAGCCGCCTTTGTAGCCGGCGTAGGTACCCAAGCTGACCCCCACCAGGGCCGCGCCCAGGGCGCCGCCAAAACCCACTAAGATGGAAATGCGCCCGCCGTAGAGCACCCGGGCAAAAACATCCCGGCCCAGTTTATCCGTGCCAAAGAGGTGTTCCCGGGAAGGGGGGCTAAGTCTCGAGCGCAGGTCGATCATGGCTGGATCGTACTTGGTGATCAGGGGAGCGAAGATGCTGGAGAGAAGAATGAGTGCAAAGACAATCAGGCCCACAACAGCCAGTTTATTCTGCAAAAACTTGCCGACCGCCCGGCTCCCCTCCCTGGACTTGAGCAGGCCCTCTTTTTCCAGCATTTTCAGGCGGTCCATTTTTCGGTTTAAGCGTGCAGCTCTGGTCCGGCTCACGTTATCACCCTACTCCAAACGAATTCTTGGGTCTAAAAGTGCAGTCAGCAAATCAACTAAGAAACTGGCCACCAAAACAGCGGTGACGCTGAACAGGGCAATCATCATCACCAGGGGCAGATTCTGCCCCCGAACCGCGGCCACAAACTCCTTGCCGATGCCCGGCCACTGGAAGATCTGTTCCACCACAACCGAGCCGCCGATCAGCATGGGCAGCCTGAAGCCCACCAGGACAACCACGGGGGTCAGGGCCACCCTAAAGCCATGCAGGAGGTTGACCCGCCACTCGGGCAGGCCCTTGCTGCGGGCGGTTTTGATGTAGTCTTTGCTCAGGGCATCCAGCATGCTGGAACGGGAATAGCGCATCACACCCGCGGTCATGGTGATGCCCAAAACCAAAGCGGGGAGAATCAGGTGCGGCAGCCGGTCTAAAAAGGTCGTATACCCGGGCATGGTGCGGCCCCCCGAGGGCAGCCAGCCCAGTTTGAAGGAAAAGATTAAGATGGAAACTAGGGCAAAGAAAAACTGCGGAATGGAAACACCGATCATACCGGCAACCGTGAGGCTCACATCCAAAATGGAACCCTTGCGCAGGGCACTGACCATGCCCAAGATGCTCCCTAGGAGCGTAGAGATGAGCAGAGCCGCCAAGGAAAGCTCCAAGGTGGCGGGCAGGCGGCTGAACACGATGTCCTTAATGGGCACACCGCTGGTTAAGCTGTAGCCGAAATCTCCCCGCAGGGCCCGGCCCAGCCAGCGCAGATAGCGGACGATGAAAGGATCGTTCAAACCCAGGGCTTCCCTGAGTTCATCCAGCCTTTCCTGGGACATGTTGGCCATGGCCTCAGGCCCGACCATGTAGGAAACCGCATCCCCGGGGGTGAGCTCCAAACCCACGAAGATCAAAAAAGTGATCACCAAAAGCATGGGGATGAGCATGAGCAGTTTGCGCAGCGTGTAGGTAAGCATAGTTACACCCTCCAGAACTCAAAAGAGGCAAGGCTGCCGGAACCCCGCAGGGCTCCGGCGGCCTTTCCATCTATTTCGCCACTAAACCCCTATTCCCTTGGGAACTTGTTGGGGTAGAACAGGCGCGTGTACCTGATATCGATGGGATACACGGTCATGTGCTCCATCTTCTCCACGGCGATGGACTCAGCCACGTTCTTGGTGAAGCCGAAGTCCAACAGGCCGGACTGGGCGTTGATGACGAAGCTGGGATCGCTTTCGCCGCTGGGATAGAGCTGGATGCGCTCGATGTTGCCCGTGCCCTCATCCCAGTAACCTTCCCACCGCACGTAGGTGGAGTAGTTGTTCATCTTCACTTCTTCAATCTTGAAGGGACCGGAGCCAACCGGTGCCTGCCAGTAGGCAGCCCGCTGGGCTTGGACCGGATCGGTATCCTCCAAGAGGTGCTTGGGCAGGGGCGGCCACTGGGAGAAGGTGAGCAGAGCGTTGGGATCAACGGTGGCGAACTTGAAGGTGATCTTCCGGCCGTCGATTTCAATGCCGCTGATGCCTTCGGCGGCACCGCTCATGAACTCCTCGTAGCCTTCCAGGGAGGAGTAGGTCTGGGCTGCCACGGCGTTGAGCTGAGGCACCCGGGCAGAGTATTCCACCGTGAACTTCACATCGTCAGCGGTAATAGGCGTGCCGTCGTGCCAGTAGATGTTGTCCCGCAGTACGAACTCGATGGTCAGACCATCTTCGCTTACCCAATACTCCTCGGCCAGCTGGCCCTTGTAGGGGGTGAGGTTCTCGTCGGTCACCACCAGGCGGTCGAAGAGGAACTTCTGGGTCATGTACAGCGCCGGGTTGGTGAACACGGTTTCGAAGAACTCCACAGGGCCGCCGGAGGAATACAGGGTGTAGTTCCCCTGGCTGTCGGGGGTGATGTCCCAATCGATGATGCGCCAGTCATAGAAGAACTGCATGTTGCCCAGGGGCGCACCTTTGCGGTCGAGCCTGTCGCTCTCCACTACAAACTGCTGTTGATGGTAGAGGGGGATGGCAAACAGGGTCTCGTTCTCGTATTTCTGCAGCTCATGGAAGGCCTTTTTCTGCTCTTCGATGTCCGCAACCCAGGTGGCTTTGATCAGTTCGTCCAGATGGGGGTCGGTTGGTGTATGGGAGTTGCTGGCCGCACCACCCATGAAGCGGTTGTAGTACTCATGCATGCTCAGGGCTGCGATGGCCGCGTAAGCCAGATCCCAGTCCACGGCGGATGGGCCGTTAACGGGGTCAGCCGGGGGCGACCAGAGCAAGGTGGCCAGGTCGCCTTCGAGCTTGCGGGCGTTCATCTTGATGCCCACCTGCTCCAGGTAGACCTGGATGGCGGCCATGAGGTCCACTGTCTCCTGGTCGCCGTAGTAGTAAACCACATCTAACACAGTATTGGGATCCCAGTTGGCCTCTTTCAGAAGCTGTCTGGCCTTTTCTGGGTTGTATTCATAGCGGTTCAAGCCTTCAGCTTTCCACTCGCCATCGGGGGTGAGGCTGTTGGCGGAAGCTGCCCGGCCCTCCATGAGGGTTTCAATGAGGGCTTCCATATCAATGGCGTAGCGGATGGCCTGGCGGACACGGGGATCAGCCAGGGGGCTGGGCTTAGCAGCGAAACCTGTGGCTGCGAACCCAAAGGCAATGACCAAGGTGAGAAAGATGATGCTCAGTCTTTTCACGTTCATTCCTCCTTCGACATATGCGCCAGCTCAGTGCTCGTCCTCCAACGCAGATAGAGTGTCTTCCCTTCCCATACCACCTCCGCAGGAGCCTAATCTTGAGGCTGACTTGTACTGAGTGCAGACTTCTACACTTGGTGGCAAATTCCTTCACGCAATACACGAAAAATTGGATTTTCATTTCATACCATCTGTAGCTGGGCAAATAGTTAGGAGGAACTCTCCAATTCTTGTGGAATACATAATGCTGGAAACGTGAATTTCACAACAGACTGCAAAGGGGGAGCCCGATGGCTAAAGAAATGAACGTGAGTTCGGGGGGACTGGCCCGCATCCGCAGTGCCTACCCTTCCCTCACGCCCACGGAGAAGAAGGTGGCCGACTACTGTTTGGAAAAACCGGAGGAAATTATCTACCTTTCCGTCACGCAGTTGGGGGAACGCTGCGGGGTGGGTGAAGCCACCATTATCCGGTTTTCCCAAGCGGTGGGTTTTTCCGGCTACCAGGCCTTGAAATTGAGTCTCGCCCTGGAGCTGGCCACCAGGCAGGAAAGCGCACCCTGCGGCACCCTGGCCCCCGGTGATTCCATGGAGGCCCTCATTGAAAAGATCACGGCCATGAACGCCAGCGCGCTCCAGGACACCTCCCGAATGGTCCATCCCCAGACCCTGGAACGGGCGGTGGAGGCCATGATCCAAGCTAAGCGCCTGTTCTTTTTGGGGGTGGGCACCTCGGGGCTCACCGCGCTGGACGCCCAGAGCAAGTTCCTGAGAATCGGCATGTTGGCCCATGCCTTCGCCGATGCCCACCACCAGATTATGGCCATGGCCCACGTGGATGAAGAAGATGTGTGCGTAGGCTTTTCCCATTCCGGGAGCACGAAAGACACGGTGGACTGCATGCGCCTGGCCAAAGAGAACGGGGCCTTCACCATTGCCGTAACCGATGTGGTGAAATCGCCCATCACTGAGGTTTCCGACGTAGTGCTCCTCACCAGTTCCGCCGAGGATCCCCTCCAGGGAGGCTCCCTCCGCTCCAAGCTGGCCCAGGTGCACATGATCGACCTGCTGTACACAGGGGTGGCCCACCGCCTGGGCGAAGCCGTGGTGGAACTGAAGAAGAGGACCGCGCTGTCGGTGGTAGACAAGTTGTACTGATCGGTCACAAGTGGCTGGAAACGGGGCCAAGTGGCGGTTGACATCCGCTGCCGGCATTGATAAAATGGGGCTGATATGCAAAGGCTGTGAACAGGAGTAGTATGGAGGGTTTCCAGAGAGCTGCTGGGTGGTGTGAAGCAGCACAAATCCTTCCAGAACTCGCCTGGGAGCTGCTGGTGCGATAGGTAGTGCCAGACGGTCATTCCGTTACCATGCTCGAGTGGATCGGCCCTTTGGCGCGATCAATTAGAGTGGTACCGCGGACATCTTTCGTCTCTAAGGAGAGGAAAGATTTTTTTAGTTCTAGAGATCAGGAATGGAGGAAGAAACAGGATGGCCCGCTACAACTTTCGAGCCGTGGAGAAGAAGTGGCAGGAGATCTGGGAAGAAAAGCAGATCTTCAAGACCAGTAATGATTTCAGTAAACCCAAATATTACGCTTTGGTAGAGTTTCCCTACCCTTCCGGCGAAGGACTGCATGTCGGCCATCCCAGGCCCTATACAGCCCTGGATGTGGTGGCCCGCAAACGCCGTTTGGAAGGGTACAATGTCCTCTTCCCCATGGGCTGGGATGCCTTCGGCCTGCCCACCGAGAACTACGCCATTCAAACCAAGATCCACCCCGCGGTGATCACCGAGCGCAACATCAACCGCTTCCGGGAGCAGCTCAAATCCTTAGGTTTTTCCTTTGACTGGTCCCGGGAGGTGAACACCACAGATCCCGCCTACTTCAAGTGGACCCAGTGGATCTTCTTGAAGCTGTTTGAACACGGCCTAGCCTATAAAAAAGAAATGCCCATCAACTGGTGCCCCCGCTGCAAGATCGGCCTGGCCAATGAGGAAGTGGTGGACGGCAAGTGCGAGCGCTGCAGCCACCAGGTGGAAACCCGGGTCAAGAACCAGTGGATGCTGAAGATCACCGCTTACGCCGAGCGGCTCATCAACGATCTGGAGCTGGTGGACTACATCGAGCGCGTCAAGGTGCAGCAGCGCAACTGGATCGGCCGCTCAGAAGGGGCGGATGTGATCTTTAAGATCAAGGACACAGAGGAAACCCTCACCGTCTTCACCACCAGGCCCGACACTTTGTTTGGCGCCACCTACATGGTGATCTCACCGGAGCATCCGGTCCTGGAAAAGCTTAAGGACCGCATCACCAATGTCCCGGAAATCGCCGCCTACCAGGAGCAGGCCCGCAAAAAGTCGGAGTTTGAGCGTTCCCAGCTGGTGCGGGAGAAAACCGGCGTGCCTGTGGAGGGGCTGAAGGCCATCAATCCGGTGAACGGGATGGAAATCCCCATCTGGGTTTCCGATTATGTGCTCATGACCTACGGTACCGGGGCCATCATGGCTGTGCCCGGCCACGACCAAAGGGACTGGGAGTTCGCGGTGAAGTTTGGGCTGCCCATCGTGGAAGTGGTGGCAGGCGGCGACATCACCAAGGAAGCCTACACCGACATCGACGAGGGAGTTATGGTCAACTCCGGGTTCCTGGATGGACTGGATGTGAAATCCGCCCAGAAGAAGATCATCGCCTGGCTCCAGGAAAAGGGCCTGGGCGTGCCCAAGGTCAACTACAAACTGCGGGACTGGGTCTTTTCCCGCCAGCGCTACTGGGGAGAGCCCATTCCTTTAGTGCACTGCGAGAAGTGCGGCTGGGTACCGGTGCCCGAAGAAGAACTTCCCGTGCGCCTGCCCCAGGTGGCCAACTACGAGCCCACCGATACCGGCGAATCGCCGCTGGCTAAGATCAGGCACTGGGTGGAAACCACCTGCCCCAAGTGCGGAGGTTACGCCGAGCGGGAGACGGACACCATGCCCCAGTGGGCCGGTTCGTCCTGGTACTTCCTGCGCTACTGCGATCCCCACAATGATCAGGCACTGGCCAGCAAAGAAGCCCTGGACTACTGGCTGCCCGTGGATTGGTATAACGGCGGTATGGAGCACACCACCTTGCACCTGCTCTACTCCCGCTTCTGGCACAAGTTCCTCTACGATATCGGGGTTGTGCCCGGGCCCGAGCCCTACGCCAAGCGCACCTCCCACGGGATGATCCTGGGGGAAAACAACGAAAAGATGTCCAAATCCCGGGGCAATGTGATCAACCCCGATGATGTGGTGGCGGAATACGGTGCAGACACCCTGCGCCTCTATGAGATGTTCATCGGCGACTTCGAAAAGAGCGTGCCCTGGAGCACCGAGGGGGTCAGGGGCTGCAAGCGCTTTTTGGACCGGGTCTGGAAGCTCATGGATATGGTTATCCCCGGCGAGGCCTACCGGCCCGAACTGGAAGCGAAAATGCACCAGACCATCAAGAAGGTGAGCCAGGACTACGAGAGCCTCAAGTTCAACACGGCCATCGCCGCCCTGATGACCCTGCTCAACGATGTGTACCATACCGGCTCCATCAATGAAGCGGAGCTGAAAACCTTCCTGATCCTGCTCAACCCGGTGGCGCCCCACATCACCGAAGAGATCTGGGAGCGGCTCAAGTTTGGCGGCATGCTCAACGAGCAGAGCTGGCCCACCTGGGATGAGGCCAAGACGGTGGAGAAAACGGTGGAGATCGGCGTGCAGGTCAACGGCAAGCTGCGGGGCACCATCGAGGTGAACGTGGACGACCCGCAGGAAGCCGCCAGGGAAAAGGCCCTGGCCAACGAGGCCGTCCAGAGGGCCTTGGATGGCAAGACCATCGTGAAGGAAATCTACGTACCCGGCCGGATCTACAACATCGTGGTCAAGTAACAGGAACAGGAAACAGGATGGGAAATAGAAGCGGCCTGCGCGGCCGCTTCTTTTGTCAAACACCACATGAGCGGGGTGGTTTCCATGGATTTCTGCACAGCGGGGAGCATTCCCCGGACCAAGCTGGCGGAGTTTTTCCGGCGGCGCTGGGGCAGCACCAAAATGGTCATCGCCAGCGGCATCTATGAATGCACCGAGCTGGCTGGTTTTGGTGTGCTGGATGAAGAGGGGGAGATCGTCGGCCTGATCACCTATGTGCTGCGGGGAGATGAGTGCGAAGTCACTTCCCTGGACAGCCTGAGGGAGAGGCAAGGCCTGGGCACGGCGCTTTTGGAGAAAGTGGAGCAGGTGGCCCTGGAAAACGGCTGCCGGGTTTTGCGGCTGACCACCACCAACGACAACCTGCCGGCCTTAAGGTTCTACCAAAAGCGGGGCTTTGTCCTCCACCGCCTGCTGCCTGGAGCGGTGGAGCGCTCCCGGGAGATTAAGCCCGAGATACCTCTTCTTGGCGTGGATGGTATCCCCATCAGGGATGAAATCGAACTGGTGAAGATCCTGAAGTAAGAAGAAAGTCGCCGCCTAGGCCCTTAAGTCAAGGCACGCTTACTTTAGCGCTTACAAAAGACCGCTCGAGGCGGTCTTTTGCGCGTGCTTAATCCAGGAAGTCAGTGAGGCGGTCGAACTGCGTGATCACTTTGTATGCACCATCCCCTACGGTGGACACCAGCACTGCGCCATCTATACTGGTAATCAAGGTCTCCGCGCCTAGGCGGCGGTAGTTGCGGTAGATGCGCAGGTCAGCGATGGCATCGTGCATCATCACCACCACTTGGGGGTTCACCGCCTCCCGGAAAGGCTTGCTCGAGGAAGTGGAATCGCCGTGGTGGGGGGCTTTCAGCACATCAGCCTGCAGGTAGTCGCCGTAGCGGCCCACGATCTCCCGCTCCGCAGCGGTGTAGATGTCCCCGGGGAACAGGAAGGTGGAGTCTTGGTAGGTGAGCTTCAGCACCAGCGAGCGGTTGTTGATGAACTGGGTGCTGCCGTCGGGGTAGCCTTCGTAATACTCTATGCCCTTCGGTGGATGCAGTACTTCCACCAGCACATGCTCCCCGAACTGGAAGCTGTCGCCCTCCGCTAAGATGATATGGGGCGTGTTGGTCCGCTCAATGGCTTCCATGTAGTTTTTGTAGTGGGAAGTGGGGTACTCCAGTTCAGAGGTGTACACCGCCCCGATTTCGTAGTTGGAGAGCAGCTGAGCAAAACTGCCGATGTGGTCCACATGGGGATGGGAAGCCACCAGGTAGTCGATGCGGGTGATCCCCAAAGCCTTCAGGGCCCTATCCACGTCCGGGAAGGTGCTGGGGTTACCGGCATCGATCACCATCACCTGGCCATCTGGCGAGGTGAGGATGGTGCAGTCGCCGCTTTTGTCATCGCTGCGGGTAATCAGCTGCAGAAAGCGTGCCGTGAGCCTGCCCGCATCCTGCGATGCATCGAAGATCAGATCGTACCTGTCGGCCCGTTCTTCTGCCAGCGCGGCAAAGGATAGAACGAGCACCAACGCCCAGGCTAAAAGGGCCACTCTTTTTCTCATTATCTCTGAACCTCCCGCTCCCCTTGGGTACTGTTATTTCATCGCGGCCTTGCTCATGCTTGTCGAGGGAAAAAGCTATGCCCTGGAGCTTGCATCCGCAAACATAGATCTCTCCGGGGAGTGGAAATACAAAGTGGGCTGCCGGATGGAGCCACTGCCCCCATCCATTCTTGTCCATCATAAACCCAGCGGCATGTACAACGCCATGATTGCGCCGCTGCGGGGATGCGCCCTGCGCGGGGTTCTCTGGTATCAAGGGGAAGCCAACGCCCGTGCCCCGGAAAACTACGGAAAACTCTTCCGGGAACTGATTGCCAGCTGGCGCCGGCACTTTGGCGACGCCAAGTTGCCGTTCCTCTTTGTGCAGCTGCCCAATTACGATACCACTCTAGAAGATCTCCCCCCCGGGAACTGGGCTTTGGTGCGGGAGGCACAGCTGCAGACCTTACAGGTTCCCCATACCGCCATGGCGGTGGCCATCGATGTGGGAGAAGCAAATGATCTCCATCCCCAAAACAAGAGGGATGTCGCCTTGAGGCTGTTCTTGGCGGCCCGGCGCTTGGTTTTTGGCGAACCCGTGGCGGCCCAGGGTCCCCTTTATGCACGCATGGAACGGGAAAACGGCGCCTTAAAGGTCTTTTTCACTGGTGTGGAAGGCGGTCTTAGAGCCAAGGGTGGGGAGCTGAAGTGGTTTGAGGTGTGCGGTGCCGATGGAGTGTTTCACCCTGCCCGGGCCGGGATCCAAGGGGAGGCGGTCAGAGTGTGGAGCGAATCGGTGCCCGATCCGCGGGGTGTGCGCTATGCCTGGCACGATAATCCCGAGGGAGCCAACCTTTACAACGCCAAAGGACTGCCCGCATCGCCCTTCAGGGCGAGACTAGCAGAGGATACAGGTCCAGCCTAAGGATGCTCATTACCCGCTACCCTATTCCCGCAGGAACCCCGCTTCGATGGCCTTCTGCAGGAAACCCTCCACCACCTGGCCCAAAGCTGGGGAGATTTCCCCCACCGGCGCCAGGCGCCGGCGCACCTGCTCCGCCGGAACATTGTGCATGCGCCAGGTGCCCCCTTCAGTGACGTAGTTGAGCAGAAAGGGCTGGAGGCGGTCCAGGCAGGCTGCGAACCTGGCTTCCGGGGTGGACCTGGCTTCAAACTCCTCCCAGAGGGCGCGCAGCTCCTGCCCCTGATCCCGGGGGAGCAGGTTGTAGAGGCGCTCAGCCGCCGCCCTTTCCCGCTCCTCTTTCCCTTCGCCGGCTGCGGGATCGTAGCAGAAGGCATCCCCCGCATCGATTTCCACCAGATCATGGAGGAGCACCATCTTGACCACCTTGAGCAGGTCCACGGGCTCCGGCATGTACTCCGCGAGGAGCACCGCCATGACCGCCAGGTGCCAGGAATGCTCCGCATCGTTTTCCCGGCGGGAGCCATCGGCCACCAGGTTCTGGCGGTAGATGTTTTTCAACTTGTCGATTTCCAAGAGGAACTCGATCTGCTGGGCTAAACGTTCCGGTAAATGTTCCATTTTCCTCTCCTATCCCCTGCGGGCATACCACTGGCGGGGAATGGGTTCCCGGTCTAAAAAGAGATCTGGGTTGCGCCGCAGAAACTCCATGGTCAGATCCACCATGGGTGCCACATCGATCAGGATGCTCTCCGCATCGCCTATCCTCCCCCGCACAGCAATCCCCAGGGCCAACAGGGGCTCTTCTAATTTATCGTAGTTGTCGGAGATGCCGCGGATGGGTGCGCGGTGGCGGCGCATGGGCCTATCCAGCAGGCGCCCATCGGGAGTGCGGATCTTCAGGGGCTGGTGGTGCTCCGTGAGGCGGCGGGGCACCTTGGCCCACTCTTCCACCCCGTGAATCAGGGTGTTGCGGGTTAAGGGAACCCCCAAAAAGAGCACCTTAGCCCGGCGATCGTAGAGCTTACCGTAGCAGCCCTCCCGGGGGCAGGGGGTGTCGAACTGCTCTTCGCCGGAAGCAAACTCCCGGGCGTCCCTGCCTAGGGCCGCCACGGAATGGGTGGGATGCCAGGAGCGCACAACGCCTGGGCGCTTGCGGAACAGGTTGGTCAAAAGCCCCACACAGGAGGGTTCGTTTTCCACATCAAAGATGTTGTACTCCGCGTTGATCTGGGCCCAGGTATGGGTGGGCAGCACCAGAAGCCCCTCCGCTAGATACTCGGAGAAGGCATCCAGCACCGCATCTGCTCCCCCCTCCACCGGGCCTATGGCCTTCATGGATGAGTGGACGAGCAGCGTGTCCTGGGGCAAAACCCCCAGCTGCTCCAGGTGTTTTTTGAGATCAGCTTTCCTGTACATCCTCCACCACACGGGCAAATTCTTCTAGGTAAGGGCGGTAGTCATCGGGATCGGCCAGGATAAACTCCAAAGCCACCACGCCCTGGTAAGAGGCCTGCTCTAAGGCCCGGATTACCCGTTTGTAATCGATGCTGCCCTGGCCCAGGGGCAGGTGCTCATCGACGGTTCCAGAGTTGTCGTGGAGATGGACGTGGACAATTCTCTCAGAAAGCCGGTGCACAAAGCTCAGGGGGTCGTAACCGGAAACCACTGCATGGCCCACATCCAAGGTGATCCCCACGTTAGGCCGGCCTATTTTCCCCACCAGCCCCGCAACCTCCTCCGGGCTGCGGTAGAGCTCGTGGGGGTAAACCAGATTCTCCAAGCCAAGTATGAGATCGGCAGCTCCGTCCGCGAGCTTGCGGACCGACTCGATCAACAGCTCTTCCTGCTGGACCAGCTCCGCCTGGATGGGCGGGGATTTGGTCTCCTGGGACCACTTCCCCCCGGGCATGGCCAGCATCCCCGGGGAAGCGTGGAGGGCCACCGCCGACGCTCCAATCTCCCTGGCAAACTCCAAGGCAGCTTGCACGTCCTCAAGCGAAGCCTGCCTGATCCGGCGGTTAATGCTGCCCAGGTTGATGTCGGTTATGGGGGCATGGAGGGTAAAACTCGCCTGGAGCTCGTCTTTGATGCGCTCGATGTTAGCCCTGTACCTTTTGAACTCTTCCGGGTCGTAATGGGACTCCCCGCCCGTGATCTCAAAGCCGTGCAGGCCCGCCTTCAAAGCCCGCTTTGCGTACTGGAAATCGTGCTGCGGCTTAAACCAACCATGGAACTTCATAGATGACTCCTTCCTAGGAATGCACGATCGTGCACTAATACAGGTAATCAGCAAACCGATCTGGATCCTCCACGTCAAACTCCAAGGTGATGGCCCCCTGGTAGCCCAGCTGCTTCAAGGTCTGGATCAGGCCCACGTAGTCAATGACACCCTGGCCCAGGGGCAGGTGTTCATCGGTTTCCCCGTGGTTGTCGTGGAGATGGACGTGGAAGAGCTCGTCGAAGAGCAGGTGCACATAGTCAAGGGGATTGTGCCCCGCGATCACGGCATGCCCCACATCCAAAGTGATGCCCACATTGGAACGGTTCACCTTGCGCACCAGCTCCTGCAGCTCCTGGGGGCTGCGGTAGATCTCGTGGGGGAAAACTAAGTTCTCCAGGCAGATGAGTAGATCCGGGGCGAAGTCCGCCAGATCCTTAAGGGCCCGGATGGTCAGCTCCTCCTGCTCAGCCAGCCCCCCTCGCATCTGGGGCGTTTGGGTTTCCCGGGACCATTTCCCCTCCGGCATGGCCAGAAGGCCCGGCGCTGCGTGGACAACCACCGCCGTGGCCCCCACCTCCCTGGCGAACTCCAGACTTTCCTTTACCTCTTGCATGGACAGTGCCCTGATCTTCGGGTTGATGCTGCCCAGGTTAATGTCGATGATGGGGGCATGCACGGACAAACCTGCCTGCAGTTCTTCCCTAATCCGCCTGATGTTCTCCTTGTACCGCTCAACAAGTTCCCGCGGAAACTGGGAAACCCAGCCGTACAGTTCAAACCCGGCCAAACCCGCCTTTACCGCCCGCTCCGCATAGGCGAAATCGTGCTCCGGCCGGAACAAGCCGTGGTACCTCATGGGCTTCTCCTCTCTAGGGCCGCACAATGCGCCCAGCAGCCATTTGACTCTGCACAATCTCATACATATTAGTCACAGCGCCCACACCAAGCTGCTCTGTGAGGTTAAAGAAGTTGAGGCAGGTGCCGCAGCTGAGGATCTCCACCCCCCGCTCCGCCAGTTTGCGCAGATCGCCGAGGGTATCAGCCCCTTCCACCGCCAGTTTGACGCCGGAGTTGTAGAGCAGCACCTTGGCAGGAAGCTCTTCCAGCTCAGTTAGGGCGTAGATAAAGGACTTCATGAGCACTCGCCCCAGCTCCGAATCGCCTGTGCCCATCTGGTCGCTGCCCAGCACCACAACTGTGGGCCCGGCAGAGGGCCTCTGCGGCTGGGCTTCCCCTTCCCTGGGCGCAGCTCCCCCTTCAACAGCGATCAAGATGGCGTGCCGATCGGGGCCATAGCTTCGCACTTCATAGCCCAGCCCCAGCTGCCTGGCCATCTTCTCTAAATTCTGCACCGCTATGGTGTTATCCACGATCACTTCCAGCGTACCCGCTTCCAGATCCTTTAAAGCCCTTTTGGCCTCCAAAACAGGCAGGGGGCAGCGCAGGCCCGTGGCATCTATGGTCTTTTTCATCGCACCACAATCTCCTTTACATCCCGGTCCACAATCTCCCCAACAACGGCGGCAGGTAAACCCGCGCCCTTCAGCTCCGCCACCAAATCCTGGGCCGCGGCCCTGGGCACGCTCACCAAGAGGCCCCCGGAAGTTTGGGGATCGAAGAGCACTTCTTCCCGGCTGAAGGGGACATCCGGGCCGAAGTGGACATGGTCCTCCAAGAAGTTACGGTTGCGCTGCGCGGCGCCGGTGATCAAAAACTCATCGGCGTAGGCCAGCGCCTCAGGGATCACCGGCACTTCAGTGCTGAAGATCACCGCATGGCGCTCCCCGCCCAGCATTTCATGGAGATGGCCCAGAAAGCCAAACCCGGTCACATCGGTGCAGGCATGCACCGGGTATTTTTTGATCACCTCCGCCGCGTATTTGTTCAACATAGCCATGGACGCCACCGCCTGCTCCATGGCTTCCGGCGAAGCTTCCCCCACCCGGCCCGCGGCACAGATAATGCCCACACCCAGGGGCTTAGTCAAAATGAGCAGGTCGCCCACCTGGCAGCCCCTGTTGGTGTAGATCCTGTCGGGATGGACGATACCCGTCACCGACAACCCGTATTTCACATCCTGATCCTCTATACTGTGGCCGCCCGCGAGGACAGCTCCGGCCTCCAAGACCTTTTCACTGCCCCCCTGGAGGATGCGGCTTAGGATCTCCAGGTCCATCTTTTCCGGGAAGCAGACAATGTTCAACGCCGTCTTGGGCTCTCCCCCCATGGCCCAGATATCGCTGAGGGCGTTGGCCGCGGCGATCTGGCCGAAGAGGTAAGGGTCATCCACCATGGGCGGAAAGAAGTCCAAGGTGTGCACCAGGGCCAAATCGGCGCTGAGCCGGTACACCGCGGCATCGTCCGACTTGTCGAAACCCACCAGGAAATCAGGGTCCTCCACCTTCGGCAGCCCCGCCAGGATACTCGCCAGGACCTCCGGTCCCATTTTCGCCGTTCAGCCTCCGCCGGCGCAGAACACTAATTTTTCCGCCACGGTCCTCACCTCTCTAGTTCCACAACCTGATCGTAACGCAAAGCCAACTCCTGGGCCTTCTCCAGGAGGAGCTCCCGGTCCTCCGGTTCGGCCAGCCAGGCCAAACCGCAGTGGGCGCTGATCACAGCCGGCATGGGGATCAACCGGCCAGGCAGGCCCTCCTGCTTGCAGGCCCGTTCCCAGGCCATGGCTTGGGTTGTAGTCTGGAATGTAATCACAACCTGCCGCCTTTTACCCACACTACTGACCTCCGTACTCCTGCGCAATCCTCTGCAGGGCTTCCACCGCTACATCTATCTCTGCTTCGGTATTGACATGGGAAAAACTGAAGCGCACCGCGCCCCGCTCCTCGGTGCCCAGGGCCCTGTGGAGCAGGGGAGCGCAGTGCCCCCCGGAGCGGGTGCAGATGCCCTCCTGGGCCAAGAGCCCGCTCACCAAGCTGGCCTCAAGCCCCGGGAGGTTCAAGGTCACAATGGGCAGGCGCTCCGGTGCGGAAAAATCGCCGTAAAGCTCCACCCCGGGAATCTCCTGCACCCGCTGGTGAAAATAGCGGGTGAGCTGGGCTTCCCTCTGCCGGATCCTTTCTAAACCGAGCGACTGCACCCAGGCAATCCCTGCCGCGAGGCCAGCGATCCCCGGGGTGTTCAGCGTCCCCGCTTCCAAAGCCTCCGGCATCTCCCGGGGATGTTCCCGGGCAAAGGTCTGGGTGCCGCTGCCCCCCACCTTTAAGGGCTTGAGCTGGAGCCCCGGCCGGATATAGATGCCCCCTGTGCCCTGGGGCCCGTAGAGGGCCTTATGACCTGTAAAACAGAGCACATCGATGGGCTGGCGAGTTAAGTTGTAGGGATACCAGCCCGCCGTCTGGGCCGCATCCAGGATCAAAATCAGTTCATGCTCCCGGCAGAAACCCATGACGTGGTCAAGATCCAAGAGATTGCCGGTGAGGTTGGACCCGTGGGTAACCACCACCGCCTTGGTCCCGGGCCGGAGCGAGATCTTCAACTGGTCCAGATCAACCACGCCCCGGCGGTCCACCGGCACGATGGTGAGATCCACCCCGCGGCGCTCCAAAAGAAAGAGGGGCCTGAGCACCGAGTTGTGCTCCTGGGCTGTGGTGATCACATGATCGCCAGGTTCCAAAAGCCCAAAGAGGGCTAGGTTTAGACTCTCAGTGGCGTTGGCGGTGAAGGCTATGCGGCTGGGATCAGCCGCGCCGAAAAACTCCGCGGCGGTGAGCCTGGCCTGGAAAACCAACCTGCTCGCCGCCAGGCTCAGCTCATGACCTCCCCGCGCGCTGCTGCCCGCGCTGCGCAGGGCCCTAACTACCGCCTCCACCACTTCCCCTGGTTTGGGGAAAGATGTGGCCGCCTGGTCCAGGTAAATCATGGGCATTGCTCCTTCTGCGTCGATCCTACCACACCGCCACCGTTCCGTCCACACGGCTCTCTGTGCCGCCAAGGAGCACATCCCCTGCCCGCAATATGATCTGGCCCCGGCCGTAGCCGGTGTTTTCCTCGGTTACGGTGACCTCGTGGCCCAAAGCGGCCAGCTCCTCCACAACTTCTTGGGGCACCGTCTTTTCCAGGTGCACTTTGTTGCCTCGGATCCACTGGAAGCGGGGAGCATCCAACGCAGCCTGGGGGTTGTGCCCGAAGCGCACGAGATTGAGCACCACCTGCACATGGCCCTGGGGCTGCATGAAGCCTCCCATGACCCCAAAGGGGCCCAGGGGTTTTCCTGCCGCGGTGAGAAAGCCTGGAATAATGGTGTGGTAAGGCCGTTTCCCCGGGGCCAAGCAGTTGATGTGCTGGGGATCGAAGGAGAAGTTGTGCCCCCTGTTGTGCAGGGCAATGCCTGTGCCCGGGACCACCAGGCCTGAACCAAAGCCCATGTAGTTGCTCTGGATCAGGGAAACCATGTTGCCCTCACCATCCGCGGCGCACAGGTAGACTGTGCCGCCCTTAACCTCTGGAGAAGGCGGCGGCAGCAGGGCCTTTTCCTGAATCAGCTGGCGCTTTTCCCGGGCCCAGTCCTCGGAGAGCAGGTACTCAGGGGAAACCTGCATGTGCCGGGGATCGGTCACGGAGCGCTGGGCCTCGGCAAAGGCCAGTTTCAAAGCCTCGATCTGCAGATGGTAAGCCCGGGCAGTCAGCTTCTCTTCCGGTCCCAAGTCAAAACCCCGCAGGATATTGAGGGCCATGAGGGCCACAATGCCCTGGCCGTTGGGGGGGATCTCCCAGACTTCCACCGGGCCGAATTTGGTGCCGATGGGCTCCACCCATTCCGGCTTGAAGGCGGCTAAATCCTCTGCCCTGAGATAACCGCCGTGCTGCCTGGAAAAGGCATCGATTTTTTCCGCCAGCTCACCGCGGTAGAAAGCCTCCCCGTTGGTTTCGGCAATGAGGCGCAGGGTCCTGGCGTGATCCGGCAGGCGCACCAGCTCCCCGGCCCGGGGCGCCCGTCCTCCGGGGGCAAAGGTGCTGAACCAGGCCCGAAACTCTTCTCCCTTGAGGTTCTGTTTGTAGATCTCCCAGGCCCGGTTCCACTGGCGGCTCAGGATGGACGAAACGGGGTAGCCCTGTTCCGCGTACTCCACCGCCGGAGCAAAGACCTGGCTTAAGGGAAGCCGTCCGAAGCGCTCCGCCAAGGCCGCCCAGGCGGCCGGCGCCCCCGGCACATTCACGGGCACAAAGCCGTAGCGGGGGATCTCGGTGTACCCCTGCTTCTTAAGGGCCTCCAAGCTGATGCCCCGGGGCGCGGGGCCGCTGGCGTTGAGCCCGTAAAGCTTACCCTGCCAGGCCACAAGCGCAAAGGCATCTCCGCCGATACCGTTGGCGGTGGGCTCACACACGGTGAGACAAGCCGCTGCCGCCAGGGCAGCATCCACAGCATTGCCCCCCTGCTTAAGCAGATCCAGCCCAGCCTGGGCCGCAAGGGCGTTTGAGGTGGCCACCATCCCCTTGGCGCCGAAGACCGGGTACCTATGGGTAGGGTAGGAAACATCCAACCCGCTGAAGTTCAAACTCACGCAATTACCTCCTCGCCAGTGCTGTCCGCACGCAAACTCTGCATCTCACTATCGCTGTTCATGAAGTATAGATACCAAAGGCACAAGATAACTCCCTTGAGGATGCTGGAAACACTGATGGTCCACCACACGCCATCCAGCCCCAAGGCCGTTTGGGAAAGGAGCAGAGCCCCGGGGATGCGCAGGGCGTTGAGGCCGATGCCCACCAGGGATGGGGGCCCCGTTTTACCCAGCCCGATAAAGGCCCCCGCGGTGAGAATCTCCACCGCTTGGGGGAGCTGGGACACCCCGATAATGCGCAGGTAGGCGGTGCCCAGGGCTATGGCCTCCGGCTCATGGAGGAAAATGGAGATCAAGGGCCGGGCGGCGAAGACCAGGGCCCCAGTGGCAACCAAGCCGATGGCGGAAACGATGCCTAAACCCACAAAGTAGCCGCGGTAGACCCTCTGCCCCCGCCGGGCGCCGTAGTTCTGGCCGGTGAAGGCGCTCATGGCCGATTGAAACCCGCCCGCGGTCATCCAGGAGATGGACTCGATTTGGGACCCCACCCTCTGGACGGCTATGGCCACAGGACCCCAGGCGGAGATGATGCGGGCGATGCCCATGGAGATTAAGGTGAACAGGGCGCTCTGCAGGGACATGGGCAGGCCCATTTTGAACATACCCCGCATATAGCCCCAGTCGGGCCTGGCCCACAGCTTCAGCCCGGCAAAGAGCTCCGGGCGCCGGCGGGCTTCCCAGATAAACACGGAGAAGGCCAGCAGCTGCGCGATCACCGTGGCCCAGGCGGCCCCTGCTACTTCCAGCCGGGGCAGGGGTCCCAGGCCAAAAATGAGCAGGGGATCAAGGATAATGTTGGCCACCAGCCCCACGGCAGTGATGCGGAACGGGGTGGTGCTGTCCCCCGCCCCGTTGAATATCCCGGTAAAGATGGGCTTGGTGGCGAAAAAGACCATCCCCAAGCAGATAATGGCCAGATAGGTGCTGGCCATGCCCTGGATCTCCTCCCCCAGGCGGTAAAAGCCTAAAAGCGGCTCCCGGAGGGCAAAAAGGCCAGCGGCATAGATCAGGCTCAGTGCCACGATGAGCTGCAGGCTGTGGCCGATGGCTTTGGCCACGCCTTCCCTGTCCTGCCGCCCCATGGCCTGGGCCACCCCCACCTCGGCACCGATGCGGGGGATGATGATGAAGGCGTTGGCCAGCCAGGTGAAAAACCCGGAGGTGCCCACCGCGGCCACCGCTCCGCTGCCCAGCCTGCCCACCCAGACCATGTCGATGAGGCTGTAGGCCATCTGCACAAAGGAGGTGGCGATAATGGGCATGGCCAGTTTCGTAAGACCTGCTAAGATGCTTCCTTCAGTTAAGGGGATCATTCTGCTCTTGTTTGCCATGGTCCGTCCTCGCTTCAGTGAAATGCTGCCTGTTCTCCTATTCTCCAATCCCCCGGGCGATCCTGCACTTCCCGGGCATGGTAAAGGCCGGGACCTCCCCCCGGCCTTGAGCGTTCTTAGTCCACTGGCTGCAGCGCCCCCAGCAGGACCGCCCCCTGCTGGTAGGCGTAATCTCTCGACACGTCACTGGGCTTGATCTCCACAGCTTCCCGCCTCTCCAAGGTCAGAACCTCGGCGTAAGGCAGCGGCCGGCCGTTGGCGTAGACACCCTGGAGGTAGATGGACACAGGCTGCCTTAGATCGTTGATAATCCGCAGCGTGAAGCTGAGATCATCGCTGTCCAGGAACAGGAAGGTCTCATCGCTCAGGGATTTAAACAGACCCTCAATCCCCGCGGTGTTGAGCATCAGCCCAAAGGCCGCCAGCCCCTCCTCCCTGGGCAGAAGCGAGAGGGCTAAAAGATCTTCGCCCCACTGCAGGCTGGGGGAAGGATCATAGAGGATCACGGGTACCTGCACATCCATGAGGAAGCGGGAAAAATACCCGCCGCCGCTTCCCTTGCGGAAGTTTTTCGCCCCCCGGAAGCTGCCCGCAAGCAGCCCCTGCAGCTGCTGAGCGTACTCATCGCTGGGCAGTTCCATAACAACCGTGGCGGTGGTAAAGAGATACTCCTCCTCGCCCCTGACCACATCCAAAACGTCCTGCACGTACAAGTCCAACACCAACTCCCCGCTGCAGCCCGTGAGCAGGAGCAGCGCCGCCATGAGGGCCAATCCCCCAAGTTTCCTCCGCAACATCAAAACCTCCCTGTAGCAAGCTGCCAGTCGGCTCGCCGCGGCCGGAGCCGCATGAACATGAGATTCCACCGGAAGCGTGGAAGTTCCTGCCTGGCCACCCGGCACAGGCATACTGCGCCTTGTAACGCTTCGTGTTACATTTTCCCCGTGTTCAGCCAGGTGATGACGCCTGGGTTCCCTTCCGGGCATGGAAAAGGCCGGGAGCTTAACCTCCCAGCCCTCCGCTTACCTGAACTTTTCATTCCACCGGCGCCAAGACCCCTAAGAACACATAGCCCTCTTCGTAGGCGTAGTCTCTGGCCACATCGCCCAGTTTCAGCTCCACTGTGTCCCGCCTTTCCAGCTCCATGGGCTCCTCATAGTGGAAAGGCCGGCCGTTGGCGTAGACACCCTGGAGGTAAACAGCCGCGAGTTCCCGCAGGTCATTGTTGAGCTTGATGTAGAAGGTGAAGTCCTTGACACCCACACTGTAAAAGGAATCTTCCAGGAAGCTGGCGAAGATGCCGTCAATTTTCTCCCCGTTGAGCATCAAGCCAAAGGCGGTGTGCCCTTCCTCCATGGGCATCACCAGTACGGCCAGGGCCTCCTCAGCCCAGGGTCCCGCCTGGGAATCCTCAAACAGCACCACAGGCACCTTCAGATCCGCAATCACCTTGGAACCGTACTCACCCGTTCCAGTGCGGACGTTCTTCACGTCCCGAAAAGTCGCTTCCAGAATAGCCTGGAGCTGAGCGTTGAAATCCTCACCGGGTGACTCAACGAAGATGGTACCGGTGGTCAAAACGTATTCCTCTTCGCCGCTGGCCACCTCCAAGACATCCTGCACATACAAGTCAGTATGGAACTCCCCTGCACAGCCCGTCAAAAGCAGAACCCCGAGCACCAGCATCAATCCGACCAGTTTTTTGGGTCTCATGGAACCCCCCCTAAGGTCTAGTGTATGCACTTTTCTGCACGGCGTCTTCACTTCCTGCTCTTTCCAGTAAGTTATTTCCAACACAAATCAGCCCTTCACCGCGCCGCTGATGAGCCCCGTAACCAGGTATTTCTGGAGAAAGACAAAGAGCAGGACAATGGGCAGGGCTCCCAAAACCGAAGCCGCGGCAAACACCCCCCAGCGGCTGGCATACTGATCCTGGATGAACAGCTGCAGGCCCACCGCCAGGGTGTACTTCTCCGTGGAGGTAATCAGCACGCTGGCCAAAATCAGTTCGGAATAGACGCCGATGAACTGCAGCAGAAACACCACGGCCAAAATGGGCCGGGCCAGGGGCAGGATGATCATGAAAAACGCCTGGAAGGGCGAGGCCCCATCGATCATGGCCGACTCCTCCAGGGAGTTGGGGATGGTATCGAAGTAGCCCTTCATGAGCCAGGCGTTAACCCCCATGGCTCCCCCAAGGTAGACCATGATCAAACCGGCATGGGTGTTGATCCCGAGAGCCGGGATCAGGCGGCCGATGCTGAGCACCAAGAGGTAAATGGACACCGCGGCCAGCATCTGGGGGAAGACCTGGACCAGCAGGGAAGCAAACAGGCCGGTCCGCCTGCCCTTGAAGCGGAAACGGGAAAAGGCGTAGGCGGCAAAGGAGGTCATGATCACCACCAAAGTGGAGGTGATCAAACCGATGACCACCGAGTTTTTGATCCAGAGGGCAATGGGATACTGCTCGCTGGTGAACACTTCCCGGTAGTTATCCAAACTGGGGTTGGGGGGAATCAAGCCCTGCCCCACCAAGGTGTTGGCGGGATTGAACGATGCGGAGATCACCCACAGGATGGGGAAAAGGGCAAACGCCACGAAGACCAAAAGCACCCCATGGCGCCAGAGCGCCCCCAAGAAACTGTGCCTTCTATACATTCTTGCGCACCTCCTCCAGGGCGCCGGTAAAGCGGAAGTTGATGAAAGTCAGGGTTCCGGTGATGAGGAAGATAACCAAGGTGACCGCGGAGGCCAAACCGTAGTCCACTCCCCGGCCGCTTTCAAAGGCCAGGCGGTAGGTGTAGGAAATGAGGATGTCGGTGTGGCCCGCGGGGGTCTGGGCGCCCACAATGGGCGGCCGGCCCCTGGTCAAGAGGTAGATCACCGAGAAGTTGTTGAAGTTAAAGGAAAAGGACGCGATCAAAAGGGGCGCCACGCTCACCATGAGCAGGGGCAGGGTGATGTGCCGGAACTGCTGCCAGGACGAGGCACCATCCACCAGCGCCGCCTCGTACATCTCCTGGTTGATGCTCTGCAGGGCCCCCAAACACACGATCATCATGTAGGGGAAGCCCAGCCAGAGGTTGAGGATGACCAGGGCCACCTTAGCCCATACGGGGTCCTGCAGCCAGGGCACCCCGGAGCCGATGGTGGCTTTGAGGATGCGGTTGATTACCCCCAGCTCGGTATGGAAAAGCCCCCGCCAGATCAGCGCGGAGATGAAGGCGGGAACCGCATAGGGCAGAATCAGCACAGCCCGGTAAAAGCGGCGCCAGCGCAGGTAAGGGTCGTTCAGCAAAATGGCCAAGAACAGCCCGACGGCAAAGGTGCAGCCCACGCTGAGCAGGGCCCACTGCACAGTCCAGATAAACACCCGCATAAAGGGGCCGGTCACCTGGGGGTTGCTGAACAGCTTGCGGAAATTCTGCAGGCCGATAACCTCCCTGAACCCCGGCGTCAAGCGGGTCCCGTCGGGGGCCTGGAAGTAGCCCAGCACAGGCTGGTAGATGATTCCGCTTTCCAGATCCAAAAGCTCATCCCGCTCCCTGCTGTACTGGTACTGGGGGCGGTACACCCCAAAGGAGTTGATATTGCGCATCTGCAGCTGGCTGGTTTCATCCAAGGCAAAGGAAAGGGCGGAAATCTCGTTGGTGGCCCGCACCAAATCGGCCCGGGTGAGCTCGGTAAACTCCGCCAGGCGGTTCAGGCTGGCATCTCCTTCCTGCACCCGCTCCAGCTGGCCGGCGTGGCCCAGGAGCAGCTCCCCCTGGGGCCCCGTGAACAGGAACCACAGCTGCCCCTGATCATCGCGGTACGCTGTGTAGGAGTAGCTGCCCGCATCCCCATCGTGGATGCGGCGCTCCTGCAGCTGGGCGATGACCTGCTCTTTGCTGAGGATGTTGCCTGTGCCGTAATTGGTCACGGAAACATAGACGGTATAGATGATCGGATAGACCACCAAAAGAATCATGAAAAAGGACGCGGGCAGTAGATAGCGGTAGGGGTAACCCCGCTCAGAGATGAAGATGAAGTTGACCAGGGCCGCCCCCAAAAGCAAAAGGAGCAGGATCCAATAGGCCCCGTGGCTGTAGAGGAATAACGCAATCCAGATGATGACCACGTTGAAAATGCCCAGGAAGATTCCCTTGATGAGCTTAGCCAATTCCATCACTCATTTCTTGATCTAGCTAGGAGCCGATTCCCCCTGGAGAGGCTCCAAGGGGAATCGGCTCGACGTGCTTTTTACATGCTGTCCTTGATGGTCTGGACAATAATCTCCACTGCGTTTTCGATGGCATCCTTGGGAGCGGACTGCTGGTTGATCACCAGCTCAATGGCGTCGCTCCAAGCCGTCCACACCGAGTTCATCGCGGGGATGGCCGGCATGGGTGTTGCCTCTGCCGCGGCCTCCATCACGCCACGCATATCGGGATCTTCGTTGATGATCTCCGCTGCAGGCAGGAAAGCGGTGGGACGGGGATCCCCTTCGTAAATGGCCAGCATGGTTTCTTTGGTGGCCACAAACTCATTGAGGAAGATGTTGGCCAGCATCTTGTTCTCGCTGAAGGCGCTGATCATGAACCCTTGGGCACCCAGGAAGGGCTTGCCGTACTGCCCTTTGTAGGAAGGAATCTGGGTGAACCCGTAGTTAACCCCGGCAGCCCGCACATCACCAAAGGCCCAGGGGCCAGTCATCATGGTCGCGGCCTGGCCGTTTTGGAACAGGCTCATCATGGTGTCATAGGGTGTGGCCCTGGCGATTACTCCCTCATCCAGCAGCCGCTCGAAGAACTCAAAGCCCTCCACGGCCCCGGCGTTGGCCAGACCCACATCCAGCGGGTTCAGCACGCCCTCTTCATCTGTGCCGAAGACATAGCCCCCCAGCATGCTGAAGAAGGGGAAAGTATGGTAGGGATCGGGCTGGGGCAGCACCAGGCCGTAGATGCCCTTGGGCGCCAGCTCAGCATGGTACAGCTCCACCAGCTCTTCAAAGCTGCCGATGCCGTCTTCGCCCACCAGGTCTTTGTTGTAGAACAGGCCGATGGACTCAATGGCGTAGGGGATGCCGTAGTACTTCCCGCCCCAGGTAAAGGCGTCCAAGCCGGACTGGAGGAACAGGGACGGATCCTCAATGTCGATGGGTTCAATGAGACCATCGGTGACCAGCTGTCCCAGCCAGTCGTGGGCACCTACAATGATGTCGGGGCCTTCACCGGTGGGGGCCACGATGGCCAGGTTATCGCGGATATCGCCAAAGGGCAGCTCTTGGATCTTCACGGGAATGCCATACTCGGCCACAAAGTTCCGGGCCACTTCCGTAAGTACGGGAGCCCTTTCACCATCGGACCAGATCAGCAGCTCTCCGGGGACAGAAGCGGCTGCCGGCAGGCTCAAGGCCACAGTTAACAGCAATACCAAAAACAGCGCAGCTACTCTTTTCATACAGGCACCTCCATTTGTTTTTCTCCGCTGAGACGACAAAAAGACCGAACCCATCACCTCCGCGTGATAACGTTTGCACCACTGACAAAAGGAACAGGAGGACGTAGTCCCCATGTGATAATCATTCTCTAGCCAAGCCCTTCCTCCTTCCTTTTGGGCAAATTTTTCGTTGGAGAACTTAACAAGGCCTAATTCTTTTTGAAAAACTGCCGGCGGGTTATTGACATATGTCCATAATCAAGTTATACTGAAAGCAAATGAACATATGCCCAAAAAGAAAGGAGGGAAAAGACGGGATGCCTAGAATGGATGGAACGGGACCATGGGGTTTGGGTCCCCTTACGGGACGGGGCCTGGGTCCCTGCGGTTGGGGCCTGCGCGCTGCTCCCGGCTGGGGCTGGGCTTCTGGCTGGCGTCGCTGGTATTCTGCGGGTTTCACCCGGGAAGAGCTGCTGCAGGAACGGAAGAAGCTGCTGGAAAGGCAGCTTGGCTTGATCGAAGAAGAACTAAGAGCTGTTCAGCGCGAAGAACATGAGGAGTGATCCTGTTGCCGAGACCCCGCAAAGGGCGCAGGGTATGCTGCCTGCCGCCGCATACGCTGTTCGGACCTTTACACGCCCCTCCCCACGGTGAGGTGGTCATGACGGTGGATGAGTATGAATCCATCCGCCTGCTGGATCTGGAAGGGCTCACCCAGGAAGAGGCGGCCCAGCGTATGGATGTGGCCCGCACCACCGTCCAGCGCATCTATGCCGCTGCCCGCCACAAGGTAGCCCAGGCTTTGTACGAAGGCGCTGTCCTGCGCATTGAAGGCGGGGATTATGAGCTGTACCCGCCGGACCAGGCTGCCTACGGCTGCGGCCGCTGCCGCAGGCAGCGGCGGGGGCTTGGCGGAAGACACGGCAGACATGATATGTAAGATCCCAGGCTGACCTGGGATCTTTTTTCACGGCCTGGGGCTGCGCTGCTTGTAGTCCCGGGCGATTTTTCGCCTCCAGTCCCCCTGCACCTGGCCGGTTTGCCGGTAGGCAGCCACCGTCTCGCTCATCACGGCGAAGTTGAGGGCGATACCCCGGGGATCCGCATGGAAGCTCTGGGCCCGGTCCGCACCGATGCCATACTGGCCGGCGGTGGCGATGGCATCCATGTTGGCCCCCAAAAAGACAAACTCCCAACCGTGTTTGTCCTTCGCCTCTTCCACCAGGGCCTTCACCCTCTCCACCGAAAACTCCCTGCTGCTGTTTTCAAGGCCGTCGGTGATGATCACGAACATGACCTGGCGCGCAGCGTCCCCGTCAGCCGTTGGCTCCTGCTCCGCCTTGATCCTCTGGATGGTGAGGCCCATGGCGTCGAGCAGCGCGGTGGAGCCCCCCACCTGGTATTCCGCCCTGGTAAGAGGCTGCACGGCCGCCAGGTCAACCCGGTCATGGAGCAGGTGATAACCGTGATCGAAAAGCACTGTGGTCACCCGGCAGCGGCCCTCCAGCTTCTTCTGGTCGGCCAAAAGGGCATTGTAGCCGCCGATGGTGTCCTCTTCCAGGCCGCCCATGGAACCGCTTTTGTCCAAAAGGAAAACCAGCTCGGTTAAGCCCATCCTACTACCCCTTTCCCCTATGTTTATTTGCTTACAGGATAGCAGGAGCAGCTGGTCATCTGGTCGCTTCACAGGCGACAAATCTCGACTTCAGCAGGAAGCTTCCCCTCTAGGGAATAATGTTACAGACGTGACCACCCGAGCACAATCCACCAGAGGGGGAGAGCCCATGCAAACGGCTATCATCTACTGCTCCCAGCACCACGGGAACACCAAAAAGCTCCTGGACGCCATAGCCCAAGAAGGCGGTGTCGATCTGATGGAGGCATCCGCCAGCCCGGAAGTTGACCTTGCGGCCTATGATCTCATCGGTTTCGCCTCCGGCATCTATTACTCCAAGCTGCACTCCGCCGTCACAGCCTGCGCCGCTAGGAACCTGCCCAGGGGCAAGAAGATTTTCGTCGTTTACACCTACGGATTGTGGAAGCCCGATTTGCGGGACCTGGAGCAGATCGCCAGGGAAAAGGGCGCGCAGATTTTAGGAGTTTACGGCTGCCGCGGTTTCAGCGACTATGGCCCCCTGAAGCTTCTCGGCGGCATCGCCAAAGGGCGCCCCAATGCCCAAGACATCGCCGGCGCTGTGGCCTTCTACCGGGAGCTTAGGTAAAGCGGTGGCGGGCAGCCAGCGCCGCTACCACAAGGGGAAGCTTTCCAGGGTTACCGCGAAGTGGAAAACAAGGAACACTAAACTGGCTATGGTGATGGGCAGAACCCGCTTGGCCAGCCCGGCAAAGAAGAAAGCAGCGGGGGGCAGGATCACCAAGGAGTAGATGATGAAACTGCTCTGCCATCCCAAGAAATAGCAGGCCCAGCCCAGCCAGTACAAGGCGATGGCCCCAAGGCTCACTTTGCCACAAAGCCCCGCCGGGATCAAAGGCTCACTCTCCCTGCGGGAAACCAGAAATATGAGCATGACCACAAGGGCAATCCCCAGGACATGCTCCCCAAACTCCAGCCCGGGCAGGCTGGATCGGCTGCCCGCTAAAGGATCCTGGGCGGGCGGGAAGAGGACCCAGAGCACATTGGGCAAAAGCTGCAGAACCGCAACTAGAAAACCAAACTTGGAAAACCCGAGGGTGACATGGCGCAGCACATCATTTCCCCCATTCTATTCCTCAGCATTCTTACCCACGCTGCCCAAAAGGGGCTGGTCGTAGCTGAACAGCACTTCATTTAGTTCAAAGATGTCGTACTTACCGTTGATGATGAAATACTGGACAATCACGTCAAACACTTGGCTGGGGGAAAGGGCGTAACCAGCCTTTTTCAAAAGATCATCCGTTTCTTCCATGGTGAGCTCCAGGGCAATGGCCAAGGCCAACACCGTGCGCTTGCTGGGGATATAGTCCTTATTACTGCGAATCTTAGAAAAGAGGCGCCGGTCTAAATTGGCCCTTTTGTAAACCTCCACATCGGTTCTGCCCTTGGCATCGATGAGCCTAAAGAGCGCCTCGGCAAAGGGTTCCTCCAGATCCTCCAGCAGTTCTTCCACGGCTGGCTCCGGGACTGCAGCCCGGGGTGAGTAGGTGACCACTTCCCTTTCGTAAAGGCGCCCGTGGAGCTCTTCCCGCTGCTCCGCCAGGTAGCGGGCTACGCCCACCAGAAGCTCGGCTTCCACCTCAATGGCCCCTTTACTCAACACCGCCAGATAGACCTCCAGCTCGTGCTGGGCTAAGAAATCCCGGATGGCTGTGGTGGCAATGCGCAGGGCCTCCCGTTTGGGGTAGCCGTAGATGCCGGCGGAGATCAGGGGAAAGGCAATGCTCTGGCAGTTGTTCTCCACCGCCAGGCGCAGGCTGTTGAGATAGCAGGAACGGAGCTGCTCCGCCTCGCCCCGTTTCCCCCCTTGGTAGATGGGACCGGCGGTGTGGATCACGAACTTCGCGGGCAGGGCAAAACCGGGGGTGACCACAGCCTCGCCCACCGCAATGGGTGCCAGCGGACGGCAGGCCCTCTCCATCTCGCCAGCGCCTGCAGCACGGAAAATCGCTCCACTCACTCCCCCGCCCATGGTCAAATTGGTGTTGGCCGCGTTGACAATGGCGTCCACCTGCATTTTAGTGATATCCTGCTGGACAATGCTGAAGGGCATGGCTTCTCCTCCTTTCCATCTTCAAAGCTGTATTCGTCCTCAACTCCCCACTGACCTCCCAAGAGTTACCATTCCGCCCGGCATTTTCTTCCAAAGGAAGGGGCAGAGCCAACGGGGAACTGGGCCTGAAGAGAAAGGAAAGATGCCTATGTACAGACTCCTGCTGGTTGTGCTGCTGGGCACCGCCCTTCTAGCTACGGGGTGTGTAGGGGGTGGAAAGGGGGACTTGATGGAACTGGAGATCAAACCCGCCCCAGGCGGTCTGATCCCCCGACCATCACGGCCCCTGGGCGCCAAGGATATCCGGTATATCATGCTCCACGCCATCAGCGATGCAGCGGCCAACCCCACGGATCCCTTCCAAATCAGCCGCATCGCAAGCCTCTTCCGCGCTTACGGGGTGGAGGCCCACTATCTCATTGACCGCGAGGGGCAGATCTTCCGCTTCGTGGCCGATGACCAGGTGGCGCGCCATGCCGGAAGCGGCACCTGGAACGGCGAGCCCCAGCTCACGGACAACATGAACCGCTACGCCATCGGCGTCGAGCTTTTGGGTATCGGCAGCCCCGGGGAAATGGAGGACGTCATCGGCTCCGCGGCCAATGCCCTGATCCGGGAGGAAGATCGGGGCTACACCCCGGAGCAGTATGCGGCCCTGCGCCTGCTTTTGGATCACCTGATGAACCGCTACGCCATTCCCAGGGAGAACATCCTCACCCACGCCCAGTACGCCCCGGGGCGCAAATGGGATCCCGGCGTGCTCTTTGACCGGGAACGCTTGGGCCTCTAGACTGCCCGGGATCCAGAAGGCGCAGCCTAGTGCGCTGCGCCTTCTGGAGAGGAATACCGAAGCAGTACTCGCTTTCAGCGTTTGACCCGGCCGGAGCGTTCCCCCTTAGCCAGGGCTTCCACTTCGGCTAAGCTCACATGGTTGAAATCCCCTGGAATGGTCTGCTTCAGGCAGGAAGCCGCGGCGCCAAATTCAGCCGCCTCCTGCAGGCTCATCTTGTTCAGCAGTGCGTAGATCAGGGCACCGGCGAAGGCATCTCCTCCGCCCACCCGGTCCACAATGTGGATATCGTACTGGGTGGACTGGACAAACTCGCGACCGTCGTAAAGGACCACCAGCCACCCGTTATCGGAAGCACTGCGGCTGATGCGCAGGTGGCTGCCCACCAGCTGCAAGCCGAAGCGGTCGATGAGCTGCTGGGCCACCTGGCGGAACCCTTCCACATTGATACTGCCGGCGCTGATATCGGAGCCGCTTCTGATACCGAAGACCGCCTCCGCATCTTCCTCGTTGGCGATGCACACATCCACATGCTGCAGGATCCGGGACATAACCTGGCCGGCCCGTTCCCTGCTCCACAGTTTAGCCCGATAGTTGAGATCGCAGCTGACCTTGACCCCCCGGTCCTGGGCCGCCTGCACCGCCTGCAGGGAAATCTCTGCCAGAGTGGGGCTTAGCGCGGGGGTAATCCCGGTGATGTGGAACCAAGCGGCCCCTTTGAAGATGCTGTCCCAGTCGAAGTCCCCTGGGCTGGCCTCGGCGATGGCGGAGTGGGCCCGGTCGTAGATCACCAGTGATGGACGCTGGCTGGCTCCGTTTTCGCAAAAATAGATGCCCAGCCGCTCTCCCCCCCAGACGATATAATCCGTCCGCACTCCGTAGCGGCGCAGGGCATTGAGGGCGGCCTGCCCCACGGGGTTTTTGGGCAGCTTCGTTACGTAGTAGGCATCTACGCCGAAGTTGGCCAGGGTCACCGCGACATTGGCCTCACCGCCGCCGTAGATGGCTTCGAAGCTCTCTGCCTGGACAATGCGCTTGTAATCAGGCGGGGTCAGCCGAAGCATGATCTCCCCAAATGTGACCACCTTTTTGCTCACCGTATCACCTCACCTACTGGAACCATCCCGATTCTCAGCTACTTAAATATTTCCTTCTATTTTTTCCTGAAAACCCCTTGTGCCAAAGCGCGATGTTCAGCTGGGAAATCCCGGGCAGAGGCGCCAATGAGAAAACCCCAGGCTGGGCCCGGGGCTTCTCTGCAGGTGACTATTTGAGGGGTAACTACCTACTTGAGGTAGGCATCAAGCATCCAAACGGTTTTCTCGTAAGCGGATAGGGAGCCGATCATCAAGTCTGCAGTGGACTCGTCGCCGATTTCCTGGGCAGATTCGATTCCGGCGCGCAAATTAGCAATCAGGGTCTGGTAATCAGCCAGCAGCTGCTTCACTGCATCGGCGCCATCCACAGCCACGCTGGCAGCTTCCTTCAGCTGGGCCTTCTTCAGATACTCCGCCATGGAAGCGCTAGGCCGGTGACCGAGCATCAGGATGCGCTCCGCCACTTCATCAATCTCCTCTGCCACCGCATCGTACAGCTCTTCCAGCTTAGCGTGGATGGTGAAAAACCCTTTGCCTTCCACGTTCCAGTGGTAGTTATGCAGTTTGGTGTAGAGCACGTGGAGATTAGCCAGATGCTGATCCAGGTGATCTACCACCTTCTTCGTTCCTTCGTTTGGCAATCCAATCCGGTTCATGAACACAGCCTCCCATAAGCATATTGTTTTTAGGAAAAGCTCCTAATCTCATCTGCTGACTTAATGATAACAATTATCATTAAGTATGTCAAGGGGGATCTTTCCCCGGCAGGCAAGATTTTCTGCCCCGCTGTCGAAGTATGTGACTTACAGCACAATCCTTTTGCCGATCTTTTCTCAGGAGGTGCAGACCATGACTGAACGGCGCAAGCAGGCAGAACCTGCCTTCGCCACCACTACCGTCGATGTGCTCACGGCCATACGGGAGCGGCGCAGCATTCGCAGATACACCGCCGAGCCCGTCAGCCCAGAGCAGATCAACACCATTTTGCAGGCGGGCCTCTGCGCGCCCACCGCCAGAAACCTCAGGCCCTTCCATTTCGTGGTGATCCGCGACAGAGAAAAACTGGAGAAGCTGGCCAAGGGCAAGATCCACGCCCGTATGCTCGCGGGTGCAGCCTGCGGCCTTGCGATCTGCGGTGACAAGCAGGTGGAAGAGCGCATGGAGCATCTCTATGCGGACTGCTTTGCCGCGACGCAGAACATCCTTTTGGCCATCCACGGCCTGGGCCTGGGCGGCGTCTGGCTGGGTGTGACCAAGGATTCCGAATGGTACAAGCTGCTGCGGGAAACCTTGGAGCTGCCCGACCACATCGAGCCAACCGCGGTTGTGGCCCTGGGGCATCCCGCAGAAGAACGCCCCACCCCCCACACTTGGGAGGAAAGCAAAATCCACTGGGACAAGTGGACTTCCGGCTAAACCTAACATTCGGTAACACAGCTTAGCATGACCCCCATGGGCAGATTCCATGCGTAAAGCACAAAGCCCCGCTCCCCAGCTTACCGCTGTGGAACGGGGCTTTTCCTACTCCTAACTCCTGACTTCTAGCCCTTGGTTGCCGAAGTCAAGCCCTCCTTGCTCACAAAGTACTTAGACAGCGTGAGGAAGAGGATGATCATGGGCAGGCTGGCCAAAACGGCCACAGCCATCATAATCCCCTCGTCGCTGTGGGTTTCCGCCATGTACCTGGTGATGTAGAGGGGAATGGTCTTCATTTCATCGCTCTGGACCACCAGCAGGGGCCAGAGCAGGCTGTCCCACTGGGAGCGGAACGCCAGGATAGCCAGGGTGGCCACCGCCGGCCCCGAGCTGGGCAGGACAATGCTGCCGAAGATGCGCAGCTCCCCCGCGCCATCGATGCGGGCGGCATCCAGGATCTCATCGGGGAAAGTGATCAGATACTGGCGCATCAAAAACACTCCGAAGGCATTGGCCAAAAAGGGCAGGATCAAACCGGCATAGGTATCCTGCAAACCCATGCGCATGGCCACCATGTACAGGGGAATCATGATGGCCTCAAAGGGAATCATCATGGTGGCCATAATCAGCATAAACACCAGGTTCCGGCCCTTGAACTTGAACTTGGCCAGGCCGTAGCCGGTGACAGAGGAAAGCAGCACCGTAAAGAAGGCCACGCTGCCAGCCACAATCAGGGAGTTGAGCGCATTGCGGAAAAAGATGAAATCATCCTCAGGTCCCTTCAGCCCATTCCAGTAGTTGGGCCAGTAAAACCCATCGGGGATCCAGGGGTAAGGCAGGCGCAGAATATCCCTGGCGGGCATGGCGGAAGCGGTGAACATGAAAACCAAAGGCACCACAACCAAGGCGGCGGCCAGGATTAGAAACAGCCACATGGCACCTGTGGACACTCTTTCGAGATACCAAGAACGCGTTTTTTTCGTAGACATTTTAACCCTCCTCTCCTGCCGCGGCCCCTACATGAAGGTGACTTCCTCGGTCCGGGAGACCTTCAGCTGCAGCCAAGTGAAAACAAACATGACCAAAAAGAGCAGGATGCTCATGGCTGTGGCCCGGCCGATGCGGTAGTCCTTAATGGCGGTATTGTAAATGCTCAAGGTGATCACGTTAATGGGCCGCGTGGGAGCCCCCGCGGTGGTGAACAAGTACTGGGTGCTGAAGGTCTTCAGGCACTGGATCATGGTCATGACCGAAACCAGCAGGGTTGTGGGCTTGAGCAGCGGAAAGGTGATCCGCCAAAACAGCTGCCAGCGGTTGGCTCCGTCAATGAGGGCGGCCTCATTGAGGGTCTGGGGTATGGCGCCAATTCCGGACACAAAAAGGACGGTAAAATAGCCGACATATTTCCAGAAGTACACGATAATGGTGGAAAGGCGCAGCATGGTCGTGTCCGACAGCCATTTGTAGTTCACGCCATAGGTGCCCATTAGAGCATTCATGGCCTGGTTGGCCAAGCCCCTGGGGTCAAAGATCAACAGCCAGATCAAGGCGGCCACCACCGAAGAAAGCACCGCCGGTGCGTAGAGTGCTAGCTGGAAGAAGCGGCGCAGCCTGGTGATGGACATGATGCAGACCGCGAGCATTAAACTGAGCACCACCAAAGGCACAAAGGTACCCACGGTGAAGATGGCCGTATTCTGCACAGACAACCAGAAATCCCTGGACCTGAACAGATAGGTGTAATTGTCCCAGCCCACAAAACGAGGCGGCCTCAGGGACAGGAGATTTCTGTTGTAGAAGCTCTCGATCAAGGCGTTGATAATGGGATAGAAGCTGAAGGCGGAGAAAAAGACCAGGGAAGGCAGGACAAAGATCCAACCCCACATGGCTTTTTTCCGCTCCATGCTGAATCCTCGTTTGCGGCGCATTGTGTCCCTCCAAAGAAAGAATAGTGAAGAAGCCCGAGACCAGCCCGGGCTTCCCTTGGGGCATCAGGCTAAATCAATACTGGTCGTCCAGAACCTCCTGGATCTTCTCCCGCAGGATGTCCAGGGCTTCTCTGGTATCCATGTTCTCCAGCATGACGCTTTCCACGGCTTCCTTAATGAAGCGCTCAAACTGGTAGCCGTTCTCATGCAGGAAGACGATGTGGCCCCGCTCCATATCGTTCATGAACACATCCATGTAAGGCAGTTCCATGAACCTGGGATCGTTCAAGAGGTCGTTGCGGGGCTGGATGATGTTGACAACTTCCAGGTATTCCCACGGATGATCCAGCATGTAGGCGATGAACTTCCACGCCCAGTACTGCTTCTCGGGGGAAGTCTGGGCATTGACCATCATGTAGTGGCCGTAGTAGGAGCAGGCCACATCCTGCACGGCGTTTTCAAATACTGGGAAGGGAACGACTCTCCATTCGCCGCTCTCGAAGAACTCGGGGTTGTCGATGCGCAGACGGCCCTGCTGATAGAAGCCGGAGAGGCACATGGCGATATCGTTGTTGTCGTAGTCCCAGACTTTGCGAGCCGAGGTGTAGGTGGGGCTGCCCAGATTGCGCCCGTGGGGGCCGAACTCGCGGAACCACTCGAGAACCTGGAGCCAAGCCTCATCGTTCACGATGGCGGTCTTGCCATCTTCGCTGATCAGAGCACCGCCCAGCTGTTCCACCATGGGCAGCATGGCCACCAGGTAGTAAGGATAGCGGAAGTCAAAGCCGCGGCGGACGATGATGTCGCCTTCGCGAATGACCAGCTTCTCGGAGATCTCGATCATTTCTTCCCAGGTCTTGGGGTAATCCACATCGGGATCGAGACCGGCATCCCGGAACACCCGGTCATTGATGTAGATGGCCCAGTTGGTGAGCTCCAGGGGCAGGCCGTAGATCTCGCCATCCATGGTTACGGGGTCAAAGGTGCCGGGCAGGTAGTTGGCCACAAGTTCCTCGGCGCTGGCATAGCCCGCGGCTTCATAGTTGACCGGTGCCACCCGGCCGTGGATCATATAGCCGTATTCCTGCTCAATGGGCAGATTGAAGATATCCGGAGCGTTCTGTGCCGAAAAGGCGGTGAGAACCAGATCGCCCATCTTGGCCGCCTCATTGACCACCCGCTTGATGGTCACGTTGGGATACAGCTTCTGGAACTCTTCGATATAGCGGTTTTCAATCATAGTACGGTTATCATCGGTATGTGTCCAGTAAGTAAGCTCAATGGTTTGGGCGTTCGCTAAGCCTGCAAACACCAAAGACAGCGCAAGTATTAACAGCACTAAACCTTTTCTCAAGAGAATTCCCCTTTCCTAAGAACTTTGCGAAACACAGCTTGCTGTTGTTCGTCCCGCCGATTCCCCCCTTTTCCGCCGAGTGTGTCCAGAAATTGCCAGGACACCACTAAGACCATCCTAGTACTTCTCCGCGGACCAGTTGATTCCTTCCTTTACATTTCCTTTCAATCCATGGTCAATTCTGGAAACAAATGAGACACCTATTAAGGTGTCCCCCGTTCCCGAAAGGTTTTGCAGCAGGTGGCTTCGCAGGAACCCACGGCTGTTTCCCCGTACTGCTGCACAATGCTCTGGGTATCTTCGTAGTCGTAGCTCTCCGGCAGCTTGGCCCCGAGCTCATCACTGGTGATGAGAATGCTCTGGGCGGCGCAGTAGTTGTCATCCCACCACTGGCAGTTTTTCACAGTGCAGTGGACTTCCATAGACAACCTCCTTCGGGTTGATTTCACTTCTATGGTTCCAAGTTGCCGGCTTCTTATACCCCAGCCAGACCTCTGCTGACCGCGAAAAAGGTGCAGCCTTGCGGCTGCACCCTGTGCAAAGGACGCCTAATCCCAGATTAATTAGAATGGTTGGTGCGAACAGTGGTGCCGTCTTGCCTGGAATCTGCTGCCATCGAGGATACCTTTGTAGCGCAAGTGAGCTGGAAAGCGTGCTGCTGATAACGATCATAGCCTTGGACCCAAGTAGTGCGCTCATGCGGACTAGGCTTTCCTTTGACCCGCAAACAGACAGCACCCCCTGGGGCTGCTGCCTGTACCTCTCTTCCACACTGCGCCTATCCACTCCTGCTTGGTTTGGAAACTTTAGCTTTATTTAAAGGACCCTTAGCATTCCCAACATCCCGCTTATCCTATTCCTCTACCTTGAGGGCAGGAAAACCACTTAGGCCCAGAAGCTCGGCCATGTGCACCGGGATATCTGTGATCTGCAGCGTGCCGCTGAAGCGCTCCGCACCTGGGCCAAAGGCATAGATCGGCACCATGCTGGCGGTATGGCCGGAGGTCGCCCAGCCGTAGGTCACCCCTTCGCCGGATGGATGTCCGCCGGTGATGGCCAAGCCCCCCGTTTCATGGTCCGCGGTTACCACCACCAAGGTACCAGGATTGGCCCGGGCAAACTCTAAGGCCAGCCCCACCACCTGATCAAACATGAGCAGCTCCCCCACCATCTCTTCCACGCTGTGGGTGTGCGCAGCCCGGTCGATGCGGGCCCCTTCGATCATGAGGAAAAAGCCCTGCGGATTGCTGCTCACCACCTCCAGGGCCCGCTGGGCCATTTCCAAAAGGGAGGGCTCGGTGGGCAGGCGGGTGAGCTCAAAGCTCATATCTCCCCCGATAAACAGGCCGATGAGCTTCATCCCCGGGGTGATCTCCAAGTCGAGAAGGGCGGCGCGGTCAGCCACAAAGGTGTAGCCCTCTGCCAAGGCCTCCTTGATCAAGGCATTGCCTTTGGGCTGTTTGGTGAAGGGGTTAATGCCAAAAGCATCTGCTCCACCCCCCAAAAGCACGTCGGGCTGGGCCTGCAGGATGGCCCTGGCGATATCCCGTTCGAAGGCCCGGTGGTCGGCGTTCACCAGGAAGGCAGCGGGGGTGGCGTCGGTCACCTTCACGGTGGTCACCAGCCCGATGCTCAGCCCCTGTTCTTTGGCTTTGAGCATGATGCTCTCCGCCGGCGTGCCATCGGGCAGGGTACCCAGCTTGCCGGTGTCGGTGCGAAAGCCTGTGGCCAGCGCGGTGGCCGCAGCCGCGGAATCGGTGACCAGATTGTTATTGGCAAAGTTCAGGGAAAAACCGGTGTAAGGCATGGTATCCAGATTCAGCACTGAACGGGCCCCATCTGCCAGGCTGAGCCGGGCCGCACTGATCTGGTTGATGCCCATACCGTCGCCGATGAGTAAAATCACGTTCTTAACTGGGGCCTGGGCCCAGGCGCTGACCGCAAATAAGAACATCAGGCTCAGCGCTGCAGCCCAAGATAGCCAGCGGGATTTGCCCATGCCTTTCATACCCAATCACTTCCCTTCCCCAAGTCTTCTTCTGTGAACTTAGACGGCGGCAGGAAAAAACCTTCCCCGCCCTGCCAGGGCAAACGCGGGAGGTAACCTTAAAGGTAACGTTTTATGAAAAAAATGAGCAGGAAAAGACTGGTTTCGCTGCGAAGATCGGACCTAACCGACGCTGGCCGCAACAGGACAGCAAACTAGATAGCGAGGTGGAGAAGATGAAAAGTAAACTGCGCACGCTCCTGATTGTTCTGCTGATTGCCCTGGTGGCAGCACCCGTATTGGCCTTCGAGCTTCCAGAAGGGTTTGTGTACGTCAAAGATGTCATCCCCACGGCGCGGCTGGATATCCGCTACTACACAGGATACAACTTCGTGGGCACCCGCATCAACGGTTACAATGCACCGGTGGCCATCCTCACCAGGGAAGCCGCGGAAGCCCTGAAGAAAGCCGCGGACATCCTGGACGAGCAGGGCTACTACATCAAGATCTTCGACGCCTACCGGCCGGTGCGCGCGGTGGAGCACTTTGTGCTCTGGGCCCAGGATCTGGAAGACCAGAAAATGAAAGCAGAGTTCTATCCCGACGTAGATAAAGCGCTCCTCTTTGACCTAGGCTATATCGCCCTCAGATCCGGCCACAGCAGGGGCAGCGTGGTGGACCTCACCCTGGTGTACAAAGATACCTTAGATGAGGTGGACATGGGAAGCTCCTTTGACTTCTTCGGTCCCATCTCCCACCACGGCACGGACCTGATCACTCCAGAGCAGGAAGCCAACCGCAACATCCTGCGGGATGCCATGGTGGCCGCCGGCTTTGAACCCTATCCCGAGGAATGGTGGCATTACCGCCTCATCGACGAACCCTATACCGACCAGTATTTCGATTTCCCCGTTGATGCGCCGGACTACGCGACCTGGCGGGGAGTCTTAGATGAAGCCATGGAGCAGGCCATTGCCCGGGCCCGCCAAACCATGAACGAAAACATCGGTGGACCCTTCGGCGCCGCCATCTTCGACCAAGAGGGCAACATCATCGTGGTGGCTTCCAACAGCGTCCTCAGGGACCATGACCCCACCGCCCATGCGGAAGTGAATGCCATTCGGGAAGCGGGCCGCCTCTTGGGCACCCACGATCTCTCCGGCTACATCCTCTATGCCACGGGCTATCCCTGCCCCATGTGCCTGGGGGCCACCATCTGGGCCAATATCACCCATGTGATCTATGGGGCCCGGCCGGAAGATGCTGAAGCCATTGGTTTCCGGGACGATTTCATCTACCGCTTCATTGAAGGCGGGCGCATCGACAGCTCCATCCTCCTGATCGAGGAATACGGGCGGGAAGAGTGCGTGCAGCTGTTTGAGGAATACGCGCAGAAGCAAAAACAACTTTACTAGGGGGTACCGCCATGGAGCATACGGGCTTGTTTGCAGACAGCCCGGTTAACCGCGGCAGGCAGGTGGAGCTGGATCTGGTCAAGGGCCTGGCCATCTTGTTTATGCTCCTGGTCCACTGCTTTGAGTCTTTTACCTCTCTACCGTGGGAACCGACTTGGCCCAACCGCTTGATCTTTTTCCTGGGTGGCCCACCGGCGGCCCCGGTGTTCATGTTTGCCCTGGGTGTGGGCCTGGCCTACACCCGCAAAAACACGCCTGGAGATCTGGCCCGGCGGGGCCTGCGCATCCTGCTTTTAGGCTTCGCCGTGGCTTTCTTCCGGGATTTCCTCAGTATGTATGTGCTGTACTTAAGAACCGGTGACCCCGCCGACCTGGCGGTGGGCATTGAAGAAGCTTTAGGCGTGGATATCCTGCCCTTTGCGGGGCTGGCCTTCCTCTTTTTCGCGGCGGCCAGTAAGCTCAAGTTCCAGAGCGTCCATTACGCCGCGGCGGCCCTGCTCGGCGCCGCGGCCAACCTGCTGCTCGCGGGGAGAGTTCTCTCTTCCCCTGCCTTGAATGTGATCGCGGGATTGATTTGGGGAACCAGCGAGTATTCCTGGTTCCCCTTTCTCACCTGGATACCGTATCCCATCGTGGGCTATCTCTTCGGGCAGCTCTTGGTGCGCTGCCGGGACAAGGCGCGCCTTTATCGCCTGTGCCTGGAAATCTCCCTGCCAGCTGCCTTCGCCGGCTGGCTGCTCTTCCGGCACTACGGCATTCCCATCGGCTGGGAGAACTACGACTACTACTCATACGTCTATTTCCACCACAATCTCCTGGGCAACCTGTTGTTCATCACCTTCGTTGTGGCCTGGATCAGCCTGTTCTTCTTCCTGGCCCCCCGGCTGCCGGGGTTTGTCGTTGCAACCCTCTCCCGCTGGAGCAGGAACATCACGGAGATGTACGTGATCCACTGGATGATCGTGGCCTGGTCCATGATCTTCCTGCTGCCGCCCCGTTCGCCTGCCTGGATTCTCACCTATTTCCTCATCCTCATCCCGGTAACAGACTGGGCAGCAGTGACTTACAAGGCCCTCAAGGGCAAGCTCTTTCCCCGGGCGCCGGCGGGCCGAGCCGCGGCCTAAAGTTCGAAGCTCTTCCCGGGCTCCAGCACCACCACGCGGCTGAGATCCTGGGCTTCCACAGCTTTTTTGAATTTCAGCGGGTCCTGTTTGATCGCGGGGAAGGTATTGAAGTGCATGGGGATGACCACCTGCGGGCGGATCATCTCCACTGCCTTCACCGCATCGGCAGGACCCATGGTGTAATAATCGCCGATGGGCAAGAGGGCCACATCCAACCCTTCATCCTTGAGGAACTGCATTTCCGCGAACAAACCGGTGTCCCCGGCATGGTAGACCTTCCTGCCGTCCATTTCCACCACAAAACCGCAGGCCAGCCCTCCCGTGACTCCGCTGCCGTGCTGGGCCGAGACCAGCTTGATGCTGCCGAAGGTTGTGGGCAGCTTCCCGCCAATATTACCCGCGAGGACCTCCAGCCCCTCAGGCTCAAAAAGCTCCCGGGCCACTTCCACCGTGGTGCAGATCACCGCCCCAGTCCGCTTGGCGATCTCCACCGCATCCCCCACATGGTCGTGGTGGCCGTGGCTGACCAGAATGAAATCTGCCTCCACTTCCCCTGCCTGTTTGCTGGCGAGGGGGTTTCCAGTCAAGAAGGGGTCGATCAAGATTTTCGTCTGGGCATCTTCCAGCAGGAAACTGGCATGACCCAAAAACTCAATCCTCATGAGCATCTTCCTTTCCTTATGGATTCTCAAAAGCAGCCGGCCTCAGCCTGTTCTTTGATCAGGCTTATACTTCGCCAAACGGCCCTTGGAACCTTTTTTGCCAGTCTGGCCCGGGTAAGCCCCGTTAAGGAAGGAAATCCGCGACGGTTGCCAGAAAACTACAGGCAGAGGGATTGCCAACCTAAAAAGGAGGTCTAGAATGCTTAGTTTTCCCCGTGACTTGTATGTAGATGTGCGCGTGGAAGAAGCAGTGGACACGGAAATTCGCTTCAAACAGCGTACGCTCCAGAGCCAGAAGGTGCGCCAAACCAAGGGGGCGCTGATCAGGGTGTTCGACGGTCAGCGCTGGTATTACAGCTCCACCACCGACGTGGACAATCTCCAGGCCCAGATTGACAGCCTGGCCCAGATGGCGGCGCCCAATCCCCGGATCCTCGATCACCCCCTGGTGCAGGCCTTTGAGGTGCACCGGGAGACGCTCCTCAGGTACAACCGGAACGCCGTTACCGACGTTCCCCTCCAGGACAAGCAGGCGCTTTTGGAAGGAATCCTGGAGGAAGTCACTGACCCGGCTGTGGTGAACCACACCTCCGCTTACGTGGACAACCGCACCGTCAAATCGTTTTACTCCTCTTTAGGAGCAGCGGTTACCTTTGACCGGCAGATCTGCGGTATCCGCCTCTCCTTGGACATCGCCTTTGGGGACAAGCGGGACCAAACAGTGATATCTAAAGCGGCCGACACCTTCGATGAACTGAGGGGCCTTAGGGAGTTCTTCCTGGAGGAAATGGCCAAGGACATTGCCTATGTGCGGGATGCCGAGCCGGTGGTACCCGGAGAATACCAGGTGCTGCTGAGCCCCGAGGCCACAGGCGTCTTCACCCACGAGAGCTTCGGGCATAAGAGCGAGGCCGATTTCATGCTCGGGGATGAAACGGTGAAGGCCGAATGGGCCCTGGGCAAGCGGGTTGGCCGGGATCTGCTCACCATCATCGATGACAGCACCGAGCTGGGCAGCGGCTACACACCCTTCGACGATGAAGGCACCCGGGGCCGGAAGACGGAGATCATCTCCGGGGGAATCCTCAGGGGCCGCCTGCACAGCACGCTCACCGCGCTGGCCCTGGGGGAAGAGCCCACCGGCAATGCCCGGGCGGTGAACTTCGAGTTTGAGCCCATCGTGCGCATGACCACAACCTACATCGCCAAGGGGGACCGGCCCCTGCAGGAGATCATCGCCGAGATGGAGCGGGGCATCTTCGTGGACACCGTCAAGCACGGTTCAGGCATGTCCACCTTCACCATTGCCCCCAGCCGGGCCTACCTCATCGAGCAGGGCAAAATCACCAGGCCTGTGAAAATCTCCGTGATCACGGGCAATGTGTTCACCACCCTGCAGGAAGTGGATGCGGTGAGCCAGGAGTTCAGGCTGGCCAGTTTCGTGGGGGGAGGCTGCGGTAAGATGGAGCAGTGGCCCCTGCCCGTGGGCTTTGGCGGACCGTACACTCGAGTGAGAAAGCTGCAGGTTCAGTAAAGGGGGCAGAGCTGTGAAACAGGAATTCATCACCATCAGGAACAAGGAAACCACAGCCCGCATCCAGGCCAGCCAGGTGGCGGCGGTGCGGATCAAGGATATCACCAAACAGGGCGTGCGGGTTTACCGGGACGGCAAGATCGGGATTGCCGGCGCGGTGGGAGATGCCCCTAAGGAGGAGCTCCTGCAGGGCGCGGTGGAAAACCTCAAGGCGGGTATTCCCTACCCCTATGAGCTCACGGGAAATCTCCAAGATCGGCGCGACTGCAACCCAGAACCCATGGGTTCCCAGGAGCTGTTGGAGCAGGCGGAGGCCATCCTCCAGGTGCTGGAGAAGGACTATTCCGACTTCATTTTCAGCGAATCCATCACCGCCCAGGAAGTCACCGTGCAGATGCAAAACAGCGAAGGGCTTGATCTGGAGTACAAAGATGCCTACTTCGCCCTCAGCCTCATGCTCAAAGAAAAGACCAGCGCCAATCTGGCAGATGGAGCGCTGATCTGCCACACCCGCAGCTTCGACCCTGAGAGGTTCTGGAGCTTCAACCGCTCTTTCCTGGAGGCCTACCGCAACAAGGTGGAGCTGCCGGAGGGCGATGTACTGCCCGTGTTCACGGTGGATATCGGTGTGATCTTGGACTTTCTAGGCAGGCACCTGCACGGTGAGCGCTTCGCCAAGGGCGGCTCCCTGTTCAGCGGCAAGCTGGGCCAGCGGCTCTTTGCGGAAAAGATCACCCTGGAGCTCAACCGGGATCCCCTGGAGATGGCCAGCCCCTTCTTCGATGCGGAGGGGGTAGTACTGCCAGGTGATCGCCTGGCCCTGATCGAAAACGGCAGGCTGGCCAGGGTGCTCACGGACAAGAAAACGGCGCAAAGCTTCGGCCTGGAGCATACCGGGGCGGCCCTGGGAGAATACGACGATCCTCCCACCATTGACGGGTCCCAAGCGCGCCACCTCTTCTTTAGGCCCGACAGCCAAAACGTCGCTGCGGCCCTGCAGGGGCGTCCCGCGATCTTCGCCCTGATCTGCTCCGGGGGAGACTTCACCGCGGACGGCAGCTTCGCCACACCTGTGCAGATCAGCTTCCTCTTCGACGGCGAGCGCCTTGTGGGCAAACTCCCGGAGTTTGCCATGCGCTCCAATCTGTTCAAGATGCTCGGGGAAGACTACATCGGCACCTTCGCCGACAGCCCCCTCTATTTCGGGGAAATCACCTGGCCGCTCCAGGGCTATTACATGACCATCGTCCGTTAACTCTCGTCCAGCCCCCGCTGCAAAAAACCGCTGAGCTCCGGCCCAGCGGTTTTCTTTGCAGGTCTAGTGCACCCACAGGGGCGCTTCTTTCAAAAGCCGGTACACCGCCCCTACATCGTGGGTGATGTAGCCTTGGATCCGGCCATCGGAGGCGGAAGCAGCGGCCCCCTCTTTGCGGTACTCATTGGGCGTTTTGCCCACTTGGTTCTTAAAAGCGCGGTAAAAAGATGTATCATTGGTGTAGCCGCAGGCTTGGGCAATGGCCGAGATGGATTGATCCGTCTGCCGGAGCAGCTTCTTCGCTTCCTTAATCCGCACATGATGGATGTAGTCATTGATGGAACAGCCCAAAACACTCTTCCCGAAACGGTATAAAGTACTGCGGCTCATCCCCAGCGTCCGGCAGATGTCCTCCATGGAGATGTCTTCAGTGTAGTTCTCGTGCACATAGCTGCTCAGGCGATCGAGGATATATGTATCGCTGTCTGCTGTGTCGACCGCGCCCAGAAAGCGCTCATCGTAGATGGTATGGGCAAAAAGATCCGCCAGCAAACGGAAAAACTCCGCGTGCATGCGGAATTGGTACCCCTTGCGCTTTTCATAGGCATACAGCCAGATCTTGGCCACGGGCGCGATGAGCCGTTCAGGGGGTATCCCCAGCCTCAGATCGGGATCAGCGGTGTTCAAGTAGAAATTGTAGATCCTGGAATCCTGGTTGCGGTCAAGCCTAAACACATTGGGACTGAACTGGAGGAAAAGGCAGATGTTGGGACGGGGACAAGAGGCGAAGGAGTGAATCTCCCGGCTGTTGATGAGCATGATGTGCCCCTTGGCCAAGGTATAGGCCACACCCTTGTGCCTGACCCGCACTTCCCCCTTAATCGGGGTCACCAGCTCGTAAGCCTCATGCCAGTGGGGGCAGGAACTCTCAATTGAGGCGGTAAAGCACTTAAACCCGATGGAAAACGGGTACTCAATCTCTTCGTAGAGACTGAAGGACTCTGCCACTGGCGGTTCACCTCCCTCTTCAGAGTCTCAGCCGCCTTTTCGGTGGGGGAAACGGGAGCAGGGCTCCCGTTTCCTCTCCTTAAGCTATTCTCCTCGTCCGCTCCCACCACCTGCCTAGGCAATGGTCACTTTCCCCTTGAGCAGGTCTTTGTCCGCACTGCTGGTGCCGATGTAGACCTCGTAGTCCATCTTTTCCAGCACCCAGTCGTTGATCTCCTCGTTGTAGTAGCGCAGCTTCTCGTAGGGGCAGGAAATGGTGACGGACTTGCTTTCGCCGGGTTCCAGCTCCACGCGGGCAAAGCCCCGCAGCACCTTCTTGGGCCTGTGCACCTGGGAGTTGCTGAAGCCCACATACATCTGGACCACTTCAGTTCCGGCCCGGCCGCCGGTGTTGGTTACGGTACACTCCGCGATCACGTTTTGGCCATCGGTGCTGAACTTGGCATCCTTAACCTCGAAGGTGGTGTAGGAGAGGCCAAAGCCGTAGGGCAGCAGGGGCTCGATGCCTTCCTTTTCCAGCTTGGTGTAACCGTGGTAGTAGTCGTAGAACTGCTCGGTGGTGTCCCATTCCACCTGGGGCAGGTGCTCTTCTTTGTAGGGAACCACGTAGGGCAGCTTACCGCTGGGGTTGACCTCGCCGAAGATGATGCTGGCCAGGGCCCGGCCGCCCTCCATGCCAGGATAGTAGGCCATGAGGATGCCGCTCACATCATCCTTCCACTCGGTCATCATGATCATGTTGCCGCCAATCATGACCACAACGGAGTTCTTGTTCACCGGTCCCACAGCCTTGATCAAGTCGATCTCGTGCTGGTGGAGTCCTAAGGACTTCACCCGATCGCCGCCGATGCCGCCGGTATAGGATTCCATCTGTTCTTCGGTGACGTATTCTCCCTCGTCATCGTGGTCATAGCCCACCACAAAGACCACGGCATCCGCTTCCTTAGCCAGCTTGCGGGCATGGTCGTGATCCTCTCCGCTGTAGTAGACCACTTCCACACTCTCGGGCACAGCTTCGGTAATGCCCTGCAGCGCGGTCACCACATACTTGGGGAACACCCGGCTGGAGCCGTGGTCGCCGATGACGCCCTTATCCGCCAGCTCGCCCAAGACCACCAGTTTTTTCAGGTTGTTTTTGTCCAAGGGCAGTACGTTTTCTTTGTTCTGCAGGAGGGTGATACCCTTTTCGGCAACCTCCCGGGCCAGGGCGATGTGCTCATCGCAGCCCACCAGGCTCATGTCATACTCCCTACCATCCGCCTCGGTAAAGGCCAGCAGAGTGCGGACAATGCGCACGGCAGCCTCATCGATCTTCTCTTCCGGTACCAGACCATCCCGCACCGCCTTCACCAGCTTCTCGCCGAAGTGGATGGTGCAGCACATCTCAATGTCCATGCCGCCATTGGCAGCCTCCACCGTATCCCGGATGCCCCAGATGAAGTCGCTGATCACAAAACCGTCAAAGTCCCATTCCCCCTTCAAGACCTGGTTCAGCAGGTAGTCGTGGTGGCCGCAGTGCACGCCCTTGTAGAGGTTGTAGGCGCTCATGACGCTGGCTGCCCCTGCGTCGATGCAGTCCTTAAAGTGGGGTAGGTAGACTTCCCGCTCGGTGCGCTTGTCGCATTCCACATTCACCTTGAAGCGGGAGATTTCCATGGAGTTGAAGGCATAGTGCTTCACACAGGCAATCACGTTCTCGGACTGCACTCCCCGCACCAAGGCGGAGCCCATCTGGCCCAAGTGGAAGGAGTCTTCGCCGTAGGTCTCCTGGCTGCGGCCCCACCCGGGGTTGTAGGGCAGGTTGATGCACACTCCTCCGAAGAGGTTGCCGCCCCAGGCCCTGATTTCCTTACCGATGGCCCGGCCCACCCGCTCCTCCAGCTCCACGTCGAAGGTTGCCCCCCTGAGCATGGTCACGGGGAAGCAGGTGCTCTGGCCCACACCGCAGACAACTCCCCTGGGGCCGTCGCAGAACTTCATGGCGGGGATGCCCTTTTCCTCAATGCCCCCCGCTGGATAGGGGATGTAGTTGTAGTGCTTGTTGGGATCCTCGGTCATATCCTTGATCATCTGCTCAAGCTGCACTTGGCCGCTCATCAAGGAAACCTTTTCTTCCAGGGTGAGCCCCTTAACTATTTCTTTAGCCCTTTCCGTGTAGCGGAGTCTGTACTCCTTCGTGCACTTCATAACCCTCTTTCTCCCTTCCTTTATAATTTTGGTATTGTTTCCCTAACCCATCAAGCGGTGGCTGCTCTCCTGCCCGTGGTGAAGCGGGCAGTCAAGAAGACCAGCCCAATCAGCATCAAGCCCTTGAGGCCTTCCGCCAGGGCGGCACTTACCCCGTACAAAGTGAGCCCGTTGACCAAAACCCCGATGGTCAGGGCACCAACGAAGAGGCGGTAGATCCTGGTGGGCATGCCGCCTGTGACGGGGACACCGCCGGTAAAGATGGCCAGCATTACTTCCAGTTCAAAGAAGTTGCCCATGGACACATCCACCCCGCCCACGCGGCTGAGGGTGAAAACCCCGGCGATACCGGCCATAACACCGCATAGGACGTAGGCGATGATCTTGATCCTTTCCACCGGCACCCCGCTGTTGCGGGCCTTGATCTCGTTTTCGCCGATGGCCTTGGAGTAGTACCCTATCTTGGTGTACTCAAAGAGGTAGCCGAAGATCAGCGTTAACAGAACCAGAACGGGGAACATGTTCTCGAAGTTGTACAGGTCAAAGAGCTTAAAGGGAACGTAGATGGGGCCTCCCCGGGTAAACACCGGCAAGAGTCCCCGGTAGGCAATGGAAAACGCCAGGGTACATGTGACCGAAGGAACCTTGAGCTTGCTGATGATCAGTCCGTTGAGCAGACCCAAGAGTGCCCCCAGGATGATGCTTGAGGGAAAGATAAGCCACAAACCGTACTTGTTCACCAAAATGGCGCTGATGGCGGCAGTGAGGGCCAGCACCGCACCTTGCGAGAGGTCGATACTGCCTTGGGCGATCACAAAGATCAGGCCCAGGCCGCCGAACATGTACAGCACCGTCTGGTTCAAGATGGAACGCAGGTTGTACGGCCGCCAGAACTTATCCCCGGTGAGGATGGTAAAGAGGAGAATCAGGCAGACCAGACCGGCAAACGGTATGATATGCTCCGCAGAGAGCTTCCTTGTTTTCATTAGATCATCACCTGCACTATGCGATGTTCGCTGAACCCTTCGGCGCGTTCGAAGATCTTGGCAACTTCGCCGTTTTTCATGATCAAAATGCGATCGGAGCAGCCGATGAGCTCCGGCAGTTCGTCGGAAATCAGGATGATTCCGATGCCCTGACCTTTGACCTCGGCAATCAATTTGTAGATGTTGGCGGTGATCCCCACGTCCACTCCCCGTGTGGGTGAGTCCAAAATGAGGATCTTGTTGGGGCGCGAGAGCCAACTGGCTAGGCTCACCTTCTGGCGGTTGCCGCCGGAAAGCTCAGCTACAGCCTGCCTAATCCCGCTGGCCTTGATCTCAAAGGCCTGCAGCTGCTCCTGGGCAAAGGCCTTCCTTTTCCGGGGGCTGATGAAACCCAGCCGCCCCGTGAAGGAATCAATGGAAGGCAGGCAGAGGTTGTCTTCTATCGTGGCCCGGACCATAAGAGCTTCAATATCCCGGTCCTTGGGCACGTAGGCAACTCCCCGATCGATGGCCTTGCGCAGGCTGTCCAAACGTTCCCCCGTCTCGGCCAAGATGACCTGTCCCTGGTCGGGCTTGGTCAGTCCGAAGAGAACCTTGCCCAGCTCGTGGATGCCCGAGTCACTCAAGCCGCCTAGGCCCAGCACTTCGCCGCGGCGGAGCTCAAAGGACACGTTGTGCAAAGCACCCTCCACACTCACTCCATCGACAATCAGCACCGGCTCGGCCTGATCCGTTTCCGCGGGGGTGTAGAAGTACGTTTCTTTGATCTCCCGCCCCACCATGAGGCGCTTGAGATCATCTTCCGTCGCCCCCTCCGCGGCCAGGGTGGCCACCTTCTCCCCGTCTTTGAGCACCGTGATGCGATCGCACAGGGAGAGAACTTCCCCCAGGTTGTGGGAGATGAATAGAATCAGCTTGCCCTGGGCCTTCAGCTTAGCCAGCAGCTGGTAGAGCACGGTGCGGTTGTTGTGGGAAAAGGCCGCGGTGATCTCATCCAGGATGAGGATATCGGGATCAACATGGAGAGCCCTCACCAATTCCACCAGCTTCTTTTCTTCCACCGTGAGGGTTTTGGCCAGCGCATCCAGGGGAACCGGCTCGATGCCCCAGGCGGCGAAGGCCTCCGCGGCAGCCTCCCGCATTTTCCGGAGGTTGATCACGCCGCGGTTTGCGAAGCGGTCGGTTTTTCCCAGGAAGATGTTTTCCGTGACCGTCAAGCCGTCCACCAGGCCCAGTTCCTGCACCACCATGCTGATGCCCTGGGCATTGGCGTGGGCAGGGCTGACAGGATCGTAGGGCTGGTTATCCTTGAACATCCTCCCTTGATCCCTGGTGTGAATGCCGGCCACCATGGACATCAGGGTGGATTTCCCGGAACCATTCTCCCCGATCAAACCGTGGATTTCACCGGCCCAGAATTCCATGGAAACATCCACAACGGCGCGGGTGGGTCCAAAACTTTTGGAGAGGCCTTCCACCTTTAAGGCGACTGTCTGATTGGCTTTTTTCTTTGCATCGGTCATTTTACGACACCCTCCTCGCCCCGCATGGACACAACGGTCACTGCAATTACTAGCGCACCAAGTACCACTTCCTGCCATGTCCCGGAAGGAACGCCCAGCAGAGTCAAGGCGTTAAACAGGGCGGACAGGGAAATGGTGCCCAGGACGACACCGATCACCACGTTGAAGATGGCGCCCATGGAAGTGGCGATGAGCACGGCGGTCAGGGGTTGGAAAATGGTGCTCACCGTGGTCAGCCCTGTGCGCGGCAGCAGCTGTCCCACGTAGCTTTGGTTGATCGCGGAGCCTAAGCCGATGAACACGCCGCAGACCAGCATGCCTAAGAACTTGGCCCGGTCAGGATTGATGCCCATTTCCTTGGTAACCCGCAGGTCACTGCCTACTGCCCGCACGTTCAGCCCAATGCTGGTGCGGCAGAAGAGGATATAAGCAGCTATGAGGCCAGGTATCAGCATCAGCACGTTCACGGGCAGCTGCCCCAGACCCCGCAGCTGAGAGCCTAGACTGACCACCATCCCGCCGCTGCGCACCGCGGCGTTGGAATAGAAGGCGCCGATGGACTCGTAGATCATGGCCATGCCCAACCCGGCCACCCAGGGCGGAATTTTGGTCTTCAGGAACACGAGGCCGTTGAGGGCCTGCAGAGCCACGCCCGCGGCAAGGCCCCCCAGGATCAACCCGGCGTAGCCAAACTTCAGGCCGAGGATTCCCGCGAAGTTTGAGGCCAGAACCACGATGGCGCCGATGGAAAGATCGATCATGCCGCTGGTGAAGGAGAAAATCAGACCCCAGGTAATGAAGGTGGGGATAACAGCGTGGGAAACGATGATGCCCAGGTTTCTCCTGGTGAGAAACCTAGAGCCAGTGGCGAAATGGATGATGACAAAGATCAGGAGCAGCCCGGCTAAAACCAGAATCTGCTGCATTCTTCTGGTGCGCAGATGCTGGAGCATGGGAACCCCCACTGTTTGTGCTTTCCTATCCATGAACTTCAACCCCTTTGTAAAAGGGGGCTGCCAAAGGCGCAGAGCGTGTTTGGCAGCCCAGCTGTGGTGCTAGAAGCCGTACCGTTCTAGATCTGCTTCGGTGATTATGCCTGCTTCAAATTTGTCCCTGATCCGCTGTTCAACAGAGTAATTGGCCAGTAAGGTTTCGAACAGTTCTGCAGATGCTTCTGGGTTAAACTTCACGCTCAGGTTCCTGATCTCGTCGGGAGTGAAGGGCATGTTGTCCAGCCACTGCTCCTCGTAGGCCTTGTACTGGCCGGCCTCCAGCACGATGATGGGTACATGGAATACCGGTGCCTGCCCGTTGGCATCCTTGAGCGGATTGCCTTCCAGGAAGTTGTGGAGCAGAGCCACTGCCAGGCCGGAGTTGATCCAGTGTGCTCCGTTGGCGGCAGTGATCTTGCCCTCCTGCAGACCTTCCAGGATGGGGGGATCAAGGTCGGTGACGTAGTACTGGATATCCTGGTCCCCATACTTTTGGAGTACTTCCATGGTGGCCACTGCCGGCTCACCGGAAGTGGTGTAGACAACCTCAACATCGGGGTAAGCCACCAGCAGGTCTTCGCTCTTCTTCAAAGCCTCGGCCCGGCCGCCTGTGGCCGCCCAAGCGATATCCAAAACCTTGCCGCCCGCGGCCTCAAAGGCATCGGTAAAGCCCTTCACCCGGGCTTCGTGGGTGGTGTCGCCCCGGTTGCCGGTGACCAAAACTGCGGTTTTTGCCCCCGTGGCAGCGGCAAACTCCCCGATGGGATAGCCGGCGTCGTAGTCATCTTCTCCCACGGCACCGACGAAATAGGGGTTGTTGCGCAGATGGGCCAGGGTCTCCGGTGTGGGCAGGTGGTCATACAGTACGAAAGGTACCCGAGCATCGGCGCACATCTTGCCCACAATGGCAAAGGTGGCGTCGGAAAGGCCAAAGTAGATGATTCCATCCACTCCCGAAGCGATCAAGTTCTCCACGTTGGCGATGGACTTCTCGATGGTACCCTCGTCGTTCACCACCATCAGCTCAGCGCCCAGGGCTTCAGCCGCGTAGACCGCGAAGTTTTCCAAGATATCCAGGCAGTAGACGCCGGACAGGGCATTGTTAAACCCGATCTTGTAGTCCGCGGCCAGTGCGCTGGCGCTGAGCAAGAAAACCAACAACAAACAAATGGACAGCCTTTTCATGCTTCTTTCTCCTTTCTTTTGTTGTCTGTCCTGTTACTCGCCTTCCTTCGTTCCCTTATCTAAACGATCACTAGGCATGGCCCCGGGTTTCCACGCCCCAGTATCGGTATGGTTTTCACAAGGAAACCACAGCTGGTTGTAACGAGGCGTAAGGTGATTGTAAAGGCGAAAAAGACCTGTTCATGCCCTAAATTCCATGGCTTCCATCTTTATGGTACCTTACAGCTAGGCAACATTGTTTTCAATTTGTGTCATTTTGCCTTGCGGATTGTTTCAAACTTTACACCCAGCCTTTACTTCTTACGAAATTCGCACAAAGGCAGGGTTTGCAATGAAAAAGCCAAGCCCTTCCGGCACTTGGCCGGTGGGCTTGGCAACTCCCACTTGCTCAGAAGCATAGTCGGCGCGAGCGAAGGCAGTAGGAAAACAAGCCTGACTGCCGAATAAGCGAAAAAAGAGGGATTGGTCAATCGGGCCCAGACCTGCTGGGAAGCCGAAAGCCAACCCCTCATTCATTGACTATTAGGATATGCATTTGCACCAATAGTATACACACGTCCCCAGTTAATGTCAAAGCCATGATTGTGGGAATCAGCATCGAACGGCTAAAGATGTACTAGAGAATCTGCGCCAGGAAGCG
>ERZ795060.427-NODE-427-length-57771-cov-6.736676_pt1 | contig 57771 bp, 39 predicted proteins | sample MGYA00375144_ERZ795060 | MGnify/ENA primary metagenome ERZ795060 (study PRJEB30189, sample SAMN05720157) | activated sludge metagenome | isolation source: anaerobic digester from wastewater treatment plant | place: Japan | collected 2015-05-15 ... | reverse complement strand
CTGGTCCGGAAACTCCGCAATTTCGGCGTCATGCGGGGGGTGATTTGTCCCGCGGAAGGCAGCGAGGACGATTGGCGGGCGAAAGTCGAATCCGTGCCCTTCATGGCCGGATCGGATCTGGCCCGGTTCGTCACCACCGATCAACCCTACCGCTGGAATGATCCGTTGCACCCCAGCCCCAAGCCCCGGGGCTGGCCTGAACCGCACCGCGCGCCGGTGCGGGTGGTGGCGATCGATTACGGCATTAAACAAAATATTCTCCGCCATCTGGCCGAGCGGGTCAGCGAAACCTATGTCCTGCCCGCCACCGCCACCGCGGCAGACGTGTGGTCCTATAAACCCGACGGCGTCTTCCTATCCAACGGTCCCGGGGATCCGGAACCGGTGACCTATGCCATCCATACGGTCCGCGAACTTCTGGGCAAGATCCCCATTTTCGGCATCTGCCTGGGCCATCAGATTCTAGGGCTGGCCTTGGGCTGCAAGACGTACAAGTTGAAATTCGGACACCGGGGGGCCAACCAGCCGGTCAAGGACCTGGCTACCGGAAAGATCGATATTACATCGCAAAATCACGGATTTTGCGTCGATATGGCCGATGTGGATTCCACCCGGGTGCGGGTGACACACATCAACCTGAACGACCACACCGTGGAAGGCTTGGAATGCCGGGAGCTGAACTGCTTTTCGGTCCAATACCACCCCGAAGCTTCGCCCGGGCCGCATGACGCCACGCACCATTTCGACACCTTCGTGAAACGGATGACCGAGGAGAGGAAATAACGTCTTCCTATGCCCCGCCGCACGGACATTCATAAAATCCTGATTATCGGTTCCGGGCCGATCGTTATCGGCCAGGCCTGCGAATTCGACTATTCCGGCACGCAAGGATGCAAAGCCTTGCGGGAAGAAGGCTACGAGGTGGTGTTGGTTAACAGCAATCCCGCCACTATCATGACCGATCCCGACATGGGCGACCGGACGTACATCGAACCGGTCATCCCCGAGGCGTTGGAAAAAATCATCGCCCGCGAGCAGCCGGATTGTTTGCTCCCTACCTTGGGCGGCCAGACGGCTCTCAACGCCGCCGTCCAACTGGCGGAAAACGGCGTTCTGGACCGCTACGGCGTGGAACTCATCGGCGCCAAGATTGAGGCCATTCAGAAAGCGGAGGACCGGGAGCAGTTCAAGGCCGCCATGGCCCGCATCGGCCTGGATATCCCCCGCAGCGGCTACGTGCGCAGCCTGGACGATGCCTTGCGCGTCATCGAGGAGATTGGCTTCCCCGCCATCGTCCGGCCGTCCTTCACCCTGGGAGGAACCGGCGCGGGCACCGCCTACAACCGCCAGGAATACGAGAACGTGGTCAAATGGGGACTCGACATGAGCCCCACGCATACCGTGTTGGTGGAAGAATCGGTTCTCGGCTGGAAGGAATTCGAACTCGAGGTCATGCGCGACCTGAAGGATAATGTTGTCATTATCTGCTCCATTGAAAACTTCGATCCCATGGGCGTGCATACCGGCGACAGCATCACGGTGGCTCCCGCCCAGACCCTGACCGACAAGGAATATCAGGTCATGCGGGATGCCTCCGTGGCGATCATCCGCGAAATCGGCGTGGAAACCGGCGGCTCCAACATTCAATTCGCCCTCAATCCGGACGACGGCCGCCTGGTGGTCATTGAAATGAATCCACGGGTTTCCCGCAGCTCCGCCCTGGCTTCCAAGGCCACCGGATTTCCCATCGCCAAGATCGCGGCCAAACTGGCCGTCGGTTATACCTTGGACGAGATTCCCAATGACATCACGAAAGAAACTCCTGCCTCCTTCGAGCCTACCCTCGATTATTGCGTCGTGAAGATCCCCCGCTGGGCGTTCGAAAAATTCCCCGGTTCTGATCCCACCCTGGGGACCCAGATGAAATCGGTGGGTGAGGCCATGGCCATCGGCCGGACGTTCAAGGAAGCGTTGCAAAAATGCCTGCGTTCCCTGGAAATCGACCGGTACGGGTTGGGCGCGGACGGCAAAGATATCTACGTTTTCGATGACCCTTCCCATCCGGCGTACCGCGATCCCGCCGATCCCGGTCTGCGGGTGGAAATCGTGGAACGGCTGCGGCGGCCCACGCCGGAACGGATTTTTTACATCCGCCTGGCCCTGCAAACCGGCATACCCATCGAGGAGATTTACCAATACTCCAAAATCGATCCCTGGTTCCTGGCTAACTTGGCGGAGATTGTGGAGATGGAAGAACGGCTCAAGGGGTTGAAGGGGGAGATGGCGGGGTATTGGTGAAAAAGACTCTCGTCCCCGTGGTGAAATCGATCCATGAACGAACCCGAATTGAAAGCGCTCTTGCTCGAAGCGAAACAGTACGGTTTCTCCGACCGCCAATTGGCGTATGTATGGGGCACCACGGAACGGGCCGTCCGCCGGTTGCGGGAACGTCTGGACGTGCGGCCGGTCTTCAAAACCGTCGATACCTGCGCCGCCGAATTCGAGGCGTACACTCCGTATCATTACTCCACCTACGAAAGCGAAAGCGAGGTCCGGCCGTGTGCGAAAGAAAAAGTCGTGATCCTCGGCGGAGGCCCCAACCGCATCGGGCAAGGCATCGAGTTCGATTATTGTTGCGTGCACGCCGTCTTCGCTCTGCGGGCACTGGGATATGAGACCATTATGGTCAACTCCAATCCGGAAACCGTCTCCACCGATTACGATACCGCCGGCCGCCTCTACTTCGAACCGTTGACTTTCGAAGATGTCATGAATGTCATCGAGGCCGAACAACCCAAGGGGGTCATCGTGCAGTTCGGCGGACAAACGCCGTTGAAGCTGGCGGTTCCCTTGGAGCAGGCCGGAGTGACGATCCTGGGCACATCGCCGGACTCCATCGACTTGGCTGAAGACCGCCGGCGTTTCGGGGCATTGATTGAATCCTTGCACATCAAGCAGCCTCCCAACGGCACCGCCACCCGGACGGAGGAAGCGCAACAGATCGCCAGGCAATTGGGGTATCCGGTGTTGGTGCGGCCTTCGTATGTATTGGGCGGGCGGGCCATGGAGATCGTCTACGAGGAATCCAGCCTGCGGGAATACGTGGCGCGGGCGTTCGATGCCTCCCCCGGTCATCCGGTGCTCATCGACAAGTATCTGGAGAGCGCCGTGGAGGTCGATGTGGATGCCATCGCCGATACGCGGGATGTCTATGTCGGCGGGATCATGGAACACATCGAATACGCGGGCGTCCATTCCGGCGACAGTGCTTGCGTGATTCCCCCTCATACCTTAAAGCCCTCGACCGTGGATCTGATCCACAAGCAAACCGTCTCTTTAGCCAAGGCGCTCCATGTGCAAGGATTGATGAACATCCAATTCGCCATCCTCCGGCAGGGCGGGGGCGAGGAGGTGTACGTCCTGGAGGTCAATCCCCGGGCTTCCCGCACCGTGCCCTTTGTCAGCAAGGCGTCCGGCGTGCCACTCGCCAAAATCGCCGCCCAGGTCATGATGGGGGTCCCCCTCGCCTCCTTTGGGCTTCCCCTCTATCCCACCTTCGCGCATATCGCCGTGAAAGAAGCCGTACTGCCTTTCGTGAAATTCGCGGGCGTGGATACCCTCTTGGGCCCCGAAATGCGCTCCACCGGCGAAGTCATGGGACTCGACACCGATTTCGGCCGGGCGTATTCCAAGTCCCAGGCCGGCGCGGGCATGCGGCTGCCGGAACCTCATCCCACCGGGGTGCAGCGGGTGGTCGTGATCAGCGTGAACGATCGTGACAAACCGGCGATGGTCGAACCCGCCTGGCAACTGGCGCGCATGGGATTCGAGATTTGGGCCACAGCCGGGACCTGGGAGCATTTGAACGAACACGGCATCTCGTGCCAGCGGGCGTACAAGGTAGGAGAAAACCGCCCCGATATCGTGGATATGATGAAGAACGGCAATGTCACCCTGGTGATCAACACGCCTTCCGGTAAAAAATCCACCTTCGACGAGCAGGCCTTGCGCCGCTGCGCGTTAGAGCGGAATATTCCCTATGTCACCACGGTATCCGCCGCGGAAGCGGCCGTGCGGGGCATCGCCGCCGATCTGAAGGTGAATCTGACCGTTAAGGCGTTGCAGGACTATTTTCCCTCTCTCCCGGGCTAACCGGACATCCCGTTTTTCCCCAGGGATGGACCTGGCGTCTGGAGAAAAAAAGAAGGTGGCACAACATGAGCAAGAAGCTTGCGTTCATCGGTGGCGGGAACATGGCGGAAGCCTTGATCGCTGGACTCCTGCGGGAGCACACGTTGACCCCGGCGGAGCTTCTCGTCTGTGAAAAATCCCCCGAACGCCGCGCGTACCTGGAAAACCAATATCGCATCGAAACCGCCGCTGAGAACGCGCGGGGGCCGCAACAGGCGTCCACCCTGTTCCTGGCGGTAAAACCCAAGGTGTTGGCGGAAATTCAAGAAGAAATCCGCGGCGCGCTGACCCCGGATCACCTGGTTATCTCCATCCTGGCCGGGATTTCCCGGGAACGGCTGGCCGAAGCTTTGGGGCATCCCGAACGCATGGTGCGAGTGATGCCCAATCTCCCCGCGCAAGTGGGCCGGGGCGTGAGCGCCATTACCTTTCCCGCCACGCTCCCTGAAAGCGGCCGGGAATGGGTGCGCACAATATTCCGGTCTGTGGGCGAAGTGGTGGAGGTGGAAGAATCGTTGCAAGACGCGGTGACGGCGGTGTCGGGCAGTGGACCGGGATATATTTTCTATCTGGCCCAGGTATTTATTGACGCGGCCGTGCGCGAAGGGCTTTCCCGGCCGGTAGCCCGGCGTCTGGTAACCGAAACCCTGGCGGGCGCGGCCGAGGTTCTCCGGCGGAAGGAAGACAGTCCGGAAGAATTGGTGCGCAAAGTGGCCACTCCGGGCGGCACTACCGAGGCGGGACTGGCGGTTTTGCTGGAAAATGACCTGGCCGGCACGTTTCAAACCCTGGTGGCCCGCGCGGCCCAGCGTTCCCGGGAATTGGGCAGACCTCTCCCCCCGGCCGGAGAAAAGGTATAAACTAAAGCCGAAAGGCGCGGTGGGAAGGTCCGCAGGAGCGGAGAGCGGGGAAGTTGACACTGAGTGTGTCTCATGATACCTTCCAGCAGGAAGAAAAGTCTGTCCATCATTAAGGATAGGTATCGCCGGAAAAGGGTCGAATCATGAAAGGAATACAATCCAGGGCCTTGACATACCTTAGCGTTCTTACGTTGGTGTCGCTTGGGATTCCCGCGGCAAGGGCTCAGGGAATCGGCTATGGCGGCATGGGTATGGGTTATGGGGGCATGGGTATGGGGTACGGCGGCATGGGCATGATGGGGTACGGCGGCATGGGCATGGGCCCGGAAGGAGGCCCGGGCGCCACCGTCACCGTCAAGTACGGGGAAAAAGTGTACGACGCCGTGTTTGGCGATTTGATCGACTACAAGGTCTATTTCATTCAGGTTCCCAGTGACACAATCGGCGTCCATTATTTTGATGATGGCACCCATGGCGATGAAGTGGCGTTTGATGGCATGCCCAGCAACATTACCATCAACCGGGACACGTATTTGGGCCCCTTTGCCATCCGCTACAAAAAAATGTTGAAAAACGCCATGATTCAAGCCAAGGAAATGGGAGCCCTGAATTTTTACGAGTTGAATGTGGCCACTGAAAATCCGGATTCGATTGTCACCAAACTGCCGGAGTGGGAAAAACAGTTGCAGACTGAAGTCTTGGACGTCATCGCTTCCCGGCTGAGCCAATTCGAAGGATTCGACGATGAAACGTATAAAAAATCCGTGGATCCCACCCTCTTTGAATCGATGGAAGGTTACGGCGGGATCGGCGGCGGTTTTGGAGCCGGCGGCTTGTTGCCGGATCTGCCACCTCCTCCTGGACTTCCCAATCCCTTGGATTTGAATTTTGGCCTGCTGGAAGGCACCACCGAGCTGGAAAGCCCGGCGCCCGGTTATCCCCAACCGCAGCCACCGGTGGAAGGGGCGCAGCGGTTTAATCCGGTGCAGAACACACTGGATACCGTGGATGCGATCAATGTCTTGAATCAATAATGCAACCGGCCCGGCTTCCTCCCCGCTCGCGGGAGGGGCCGGTCTTGTTTTCTTTGTTGAGTTGATTGGATTTCACAAACAGAACGGCCAATAAAGATCCTGAATACCCGGTTGGGCCAACCTATTCGCAAGGCGGGGCAAGGTGTGTCTGTTCCCTGTCCGGTACGGCGAATCCGATGCGTCCTCGTTCGATCCAGGATACCCGATTTTGCTGAAACGGAGACGTGGAATATTCGATGGCTACGTGGCATCAGAAAGATAAAGAAGAAATTGAATTCCGTATTGCCGCGATCAATCAGTTTTTGGAGATGTGGATGCGTTATGACACCCTTTTCCGGCACGCGTACCGGGATAAGGAAGCGACCGTGGAAGAGGAGGACGAATTCTTCCGGCTGAAGGGGCAATTGGCGCGGCGGCACCAATATTTGATGGAATATCTGGGCAAGGAATACGAAAAGGCGGAACCCATCACTTCGTACCTCTCGGATACGGTTACCTTGAAAGGCATGATTGGAATTCATTTCGATTTTTATAAGAAATTGCGCCTGCAATGGCATGCTACATTCCTTCGCTTGAACGAAGCGTTGGGGTATCTTTTGACCCATCTGGAATTGGAAATACCCTTGGAAGTTTGATCACCCCTCCTCCGATGCCGTTTGGAATGGGGAAAGTTGAAGCGATTCATCAAGGACCGCCATATCGATCAAGGAGATGTTTGGACGACTATGAGGACCTCCACTTGGCTGAAAATCTTGTGCATGATTCTGATCCCCCTGCTCTTGACCACGGGATGCGCCAAGCGCGACGCGCAGAAAGCCATCGCCCAGGCCCAAGCCGCCAAGGATGAAGCCCAACGGGCCCAGGCGCCCGGTTACGCTCCCCGCCAATTCGAGGACGCGAACCGGATGTTCAACCAGGCCCAGCAACAATTCGACGCCGGCGAATATAAGCAGGCCATCGAATCGGCCGTGCAGGCGGAGGGACGCTTCAAGAACTCCATCTCGGTCGCCGCGGAAGTAAAACCCCGCGTGGAAGCCATCATCCGGCAGATCGAGGACGCCTTGGCCAAGGCTACCGGCAACGTGGACAAAGCCCGCAGCGCCAACGTGCTGACTCCGGAAGAGATCAATCCGGTCGCCAGCGAGGTGGACGGTCTCCGGCAGCGCCTCGAGACCGAAGTGCGCAACATGGTGGATGAGGAACAGTTGAACGCGTTTCTGACCGAAGTGGAGCAGACGGTGGCCCATACCGAGACCTTGGCTCTAGCCTACCTCAAACCCCAGGCCAACACCGCCAAGGAAGAAGTGGACGCTTTGATCGCCCGCGCCCAGGAAATGAAAGCCGATATCTTTCTTCCCGAGCGCTTCAACCAGGTGATGCAGCAATACGGCCAACTGGAAGCCGGCGAACAGGAAGGCAATTGGCAAGCGGTGATCGACCTCGCCGGACAAATGAAGGACCCCTTGAATCAAATCATCCAAGCCTCGCAAGAAAAGGCCGCGGGGGAAATCCTCCGCGAGACCGCCCAACGCATCGCCCAGGCCAAGCAATTGAATCTGCAGAACGTTCCGGCTTATTCCAGCGCGATCGAAATGGCCGAAACCAGTTTGCAGTCCGGCCAGACGGCCTTGCAAAACCAGGATTACGCTGGGGCGATCAACGCGGCGGATGCCGCCAAGGCCTCCTTGCAGCAAGCCTACCAGGCGGTCGGACAGGAAGCCCAACGCTTGATCGAGTCCGCCAAGGCCAATCTGCAGTCCGCCATTGATCAGGAAGCCGAAAAATACGCCCCCTCAGTAATTTCCCAAGTCCGGGAAGGCATTGAGGGCTCGGAAGATCTTCTGAAAGCGCAAAACTTCGCGATGGCCTATCAGGCGGCCCAACGGGCGTTCCAAGCCAGCGCCGACGCCCAAGACGCGGGGCATCGGGGCCGGGCGCAGCTGGCCCTCGACGCGGCGGAAAAACCTTTCTCCATCTTGTACAGCCAAGGCGGTTCCCAATATGCTCCGGAAGCGTACAGTCAGGCCCAAGCCGCCATTCAAGACCTGCGTAACAAATTGAAAAATAAAGAATACGACGCCGTGGTGGAAGGTTCTCCCGCTGCCGCCCAGATCGCTCAGAAGGCCCTCCAATCTTTGGCACAAGCCGCCCGGGAGCATATCCAAAAGGCCGAGAAAGCCCTGGAGGAAGCCCGGCAGGCAAACGCGCCCGATTGGGTGGGGATGCAATTCGCCAACGCCGTGAATCTCCGCTCCGCCGCCGAGAAAAATCTTCTGACGGAACGTTACCTCGATAGCATCCGGAATTCCGAAGCCGCCGTCAAAACCGCCGGCGACGCGCAAGCCCGCGCGTACCAACTGCAAACCGAACAGAACCTCCGCCGCGCCGATGAATTCCTGGCGCAGGCCAAACGCGCTGAGCAAGACCGCCTCAGCCCCCTGGCTTACCGCCAAGCGGTCCAAACCCGGGAAGCCACGATACGGCTGATCGAACAACGGCAGTATCGGGAAGGTTACGAAAGTTCCCTGGTGGCCTTGCAGAAAGCCGAGCAGGCCTTGAACAACCTGGTGCTCACTGCCCGCGCGCAAACCGATTCCGCCCTCGCCGCGCAAGCCATGGAATATTCCCCCGAAGATCTGCAAAAAGCCCTGGCCTTGCTCACCCAGGCGGAAGAAGCCCAGGCGGCCCGGAATTATCCCACCGCCAACGAACTGGCCATTCAATCCGCCCAACTCGCCAGCCAGGCCGAATACGCCACCTGGAAAGTACGCAGCGCCCAACTGATTCAGGACCTCAAGGGAACCAAGGAAGAGCTGGAATATCATCTGGCGCCCGTCAAGACGCCCGATTTATACCACGAGGTTTTGGTCAACCTGGCGGAAGCCCAGGTAAAACAGATCGATCAGGATTACAAAGCGTCTTTCGATCACGCCGACAAGGCGCGCGAGGCTAAAGAGAAAATCTGGGCCAGCATGCGTGACCGTCTGAATCAGACGCTGGCGGAAATCAAACAAGCCGCGGATTGGCTGGGCGAAAACACCTTGGAACCCAAGGGACGGGACTTGAAAGTGAAAATGCTGGAACCGGTGCCGGATCTGGAGCAGAAAATCGCTCTCCGGGATTGGCGTGCCGCCCATGCCGCGGCGGAAAAATGCTTGGACACCGCCCAGAAAACGATGGACAAATTGAAGGATCAAAACCGGGCGGTCATGGCCCGCCAACTGCAAAACGCTTTGGCCGAATACAAGAAGAGCAACGTTTTGGCCATCCTGCCGGAAAAACAAGAACAATTCCAAAAAACCCTTCGATCGCTTTCCCGCTCCGAGCCGGACGTGACTTACGCGGAAGCCTACCAACAGTTCCAGGAGTCTTCCCAAGCCGTGGAAAACCTTCCCAAGACCATCGTGGCGGAAGCCAATGTCCAAATCGAGGAAATCGCCAACATCCTCCGGCAGGCGGATGAAGCCGGCGCGTTGAAATATTACAAGGATTGGTACCGGCAACAATCCTCCAACCTGCAGCTGCTGCGCAACGCGGTGCGGGGTGAAAACCATGAGGAAATCGCCAAATACATGAAGATCCTCGAAAAAGAGGCTCCGAAACTCTTGCTTGCCACGCAGAAAGCCGCGGCCGAGGACCAATACCTCACCAACCTGCAAAGCAACCTGAACCAAATGAACAATGTGTTTCAGGATTTCGGATTTTTGGGGTCGATGTCCAAGAACATTATCATCGCCGCCCGCCTGACCGAGCATCAATTGGAGAAGACGGTCAAGGATATGTACCTTGCTTTGCAAGGCACCATGACGGTTTCCACCTTCCGGATCAATGCCGAACTCTTAGAAGAAGCCGTGAAGGGGATGACGCCCCCCGACACAATGAAAAACATTCATAACAAGGCCATCCAATCCTTTGTCGCTTTCCGCAAGGCGGCCGAAGGCTTCGAAATCTACGGCCAAAGCGACGCGTATGATTTGTATTTCCGGGAAAAATCCCTGGCTCAATCGTATGAGTACTTGCAGAAAGCGCTCCGGATTAACAAATCCTTGATGTTCGAAATCACCCAGGCCCGGAAAATGCCGGTTTGGGAAAAAGTGTTATGGAAAATCGGGCAACTGGAAGAATCCGCTTCGAACTTTTATTTCGACTGGGGGTACTGATAGGACTTCTCAAGTCAGCTTCGTTCATGGATACTCATACAACCAAGCATCGGGTTGCGCGGGCAGCCGGGTGAAGACAGGGCAGAGGTCTTATGGGGTCACAATTCATTGATTCGGTGCAAATCGGCTGTGGTGTGGGAATTATTGCGTTTGCCGTGTACATTGCTTTTACACTCGGGTGGTTTAAAAAAGAATGAAGGACCACCCCCGAAGCGCCCGAAAGCGGACCGGGCGGGTTAGCCCGAACGATGCAAGAAAGATGGCGGACGTTTGGTGCGGGCCGGATCGGCGGTTCGAAAAACCTACTCAACAGAAGGCTTACTCCTCATGGTTATTGATGTTCCACCGGAAGTTTTGATCCAGCGGTTGCAGGAATTCGGCAAGCTGTGGCAAAAATTCATCGAATTGTTCAACCGGGGGCTGGAAACCGAGTTGCCAACCCAGGAAGAGGAGGATGAATTCCGCAATCTCCAGGTGGAGATCACCCGCCGCGCGCAGTTTTTGGCCATTGCCATTCCGGAAAAGCGTTTTGATCTTTGGAAAGATATCAAAAAATTGTTGGTGGATTGTCCTTCGCTCCGGATTTTGAAACGCGAAGTCCCCATTCGCATTTCCGCCATGCGGTCTCTCTGGCACGAAGTCTCGATCGCCCTCAATCAGAAGCAGGGACAATTGCGGATTTGGCTGGAGGAAAAAGAACACGGGAAGACCAAAAAACGGCGGTAAGAAGCCTGTCTACTCTGCCCCGGGCCGGCGTGCGCTGCCGAAGGGAATGTTCTATTCAATCTTTCCAGAGTGGGGAGCGGGAGATAGGTTGGGTATTGAACAAAAGTACTCTTTCGGAGGCTCATTTCATTAGCGGCCGCCGGAATTCAACGATCCGGAATCGTTATCCTCATCCTCCGGGGCCGTTTCCTCCTTCACCCGCACATCGAAATAGTCATCCAGGTGGCATTTTTGGAAGAGATTTTGCAAGGTTGGATTGGCAATCACTTTCAACCGGCCTTTTTTCTCGTCCACCATGGATTTGGTCTTGACCACTACCCCGATCCCGAAACTGTCAATGTAATCGATCCGCGACATATCCAACGTGATTTCGCGCGCGCCTTCTTCAATGGCCTTGTCGAGATGCCGCTGCAATCCCTTGGCGTTGGTGATAATCAGGTCGCCGATGATCTTGATGACATAGCATTCCTGATCCCTCCGTTCTTGGATGAATAATCCCTCCGGATTCATGGTTCCCCCTTTCCCCTCCGGGTTGAATCAGAATGGACTGCCCTAGCCGTACGTGCCATTCAACAATCGTCCCCTTTCCTGGTTTTTCTCCCGTCCATGAAAAATGCACGATTGGAAAATTCGCAAGGTGTGTCGAAAGCGTGAAATCGGGGCATTATCGCAAATGAACTGGATCTCTGTCCAGTGAATCATAAGGAAACAGGGCCGGTTTCTCCATTTTTTTTCCGCCGGATATGCGGGATCCGTTTCTTCAAGCATTCAAAGAACCTCCATTCATTCGGGCGGCCGCTTATTAATAGACCGGCCAGCACGTTGAATGGGATATACATCTGGCTAAACAAGTCCCAGTCCAACCGGCCGAGGTCGGGATGCCACACCGTCGTCCAACCCAGGCCGGTGAGCGAGCCGATCAGCAGATACTTGTGGAAGGGCGTTTCGATCCGCCGGAAGAATAAAATCAACACGATCCATGAAACTGGAATCATCCGCAATAAACCGGCCTGCCGGTGAAAATAAAGCAACAATTCCAGATGAGCCGGAGAAAACAAGGTGAAGAATTGCCCCTTCCGGTTGATCTGAAACAACGGGACCAACCGGCCCAGATTCAGATCCGGGCCTTCCCGCGGGAAAATCACCATGATTCCGATCGACAAAAAGACGAAAAGTAAAAACGGGCCGGCGAATTCCCACGGCTTGAAATCATCCTGCTGATACATCACCCAAAAAAGGGCCGGGAGATAAAAGAGGGCCAGCATGTGAAACAGGGCGGCCGTGAAAAAAAACACCGCGGCCGGCCAGAAGGGCCATTTCCGTTCCAGAAAGCGCTCCACGGCCAAAAAGGTCCAGAGCAGAAATAAATTTACCCAAGCATAATTCTCTACCTCCCCCACGAACACTAAAAACGATCCCGAGAGGATATTGATGGCCAGGAACGCGGGATGCCGCCGGATGGCGTACAACACTTGCAGGGCCATGCCCCCCGCCAGGGAACTGCTGACCATGACCGATTTCCAAGCCGTCCATCCCCAAGGCTTCAGCAGGGTATAGACGCATTTGTGCATCAAGGTGGTCAGCGACGAGTGCATCAACACCACCCAGTCCTTCTCGGCCAGCTCCTCGGTGTAATGGCCGTCACCGGAATAGGGAAGAATCCAGTCATACTGGCCCAGCCGGTAAAGCACCGTGGCGAACAACAGGGTTAGCGGAATCCGGACCGCCAGAAATCGGGCAAGATCTTTTCTTGATGGACGAAAAAAGAATTGCGGGACATTCAAGGAGCCGGAAATCATAATCGCGGTATTTAATCCTGATCGAGTCAGGCTGTTTTATTTGCGGGAAACGGCAAATGGCATCATAATGCCTCTTAACGGAATCCGGCAAGCGGAGCGGGCCGGGAGAATTCCTAAAACGTAGAAAATAAGGGACTCTTCTTGGATTTCGCATGAACGGGTTTTTAACCTGAAAGGAACTGGGAATCATGATGGAACGACGGGAATTCATGAAAAAAACGGCCTGGACCGGCCTGGTGTTGTCCTCACCGGCCACCTTGAGTTGGGCCCAAGACCCCGAGACTTCGGAAAAGCGGCACAACCCTTTGCCCCGCCGGGGATATGGATCTTCGGAGCCATTGTCCATCATCGGTTTCGGTGGCATTGTGGTGATGAACGCCGAACCCGCCCACGCCGCCCGGGTCGTGGCGCGGGCGGTGGACCGGGGGGTGAATTATTTCGACGTGGCCCCCACTTACGGGGACGCGCAGGACAAATTGGGTCCCGCCTTAGAGCCCTATCGCGACCGTGTTTTTCTAGCGTGTAAAACCACGCGGCGGGACAAAGCGGGCGCGGAAGAGGAGCTGAACGATTCTCTGAAAAAGTTGCGAACGGATCATTTCGACCTGTATCAACTGCACGCGCTGTCTACCATGGAGGATCTCGACAAAGCCTCGGGGCCGGGCGGCGCGCTTGAAACCTTCGTCCAGGCCCGGGAGGCCGGAAAGATCCGGCATATCGGATTTTCTGCCCATTCCGCCGAGGTGGCCCTGGCGGCGATGGACCGCTTCGATTTCGATTCCATCCTGTTTCCCTTTAACTTCGTGTGCTGGCACGAGGCCCAATTCGGTCCCCAGGTGTTGGCTAAGGCAAAAGAGAAAAACGTGGCGCGCCTGGCCCTCAAGGCCATGGCCTATTCTCCCTGGCCGGAGAACGCCCAACGCGATGCCTATCCCAAGTGCTGGTATCAACCCGTCGCTGATCCCGAATTGGCGCGGAAAGCGGTGCGGTTCACCTTGTCCCTGGACATCACCGCCGCTATTCCGCCGGGAGAAGAAACGCTGTTCGAGATGGCCTTGGATATCGCCGAAAACTTTCAGCCTCTTTCGCCCGAAGAAGAGGAGAACGTGAAAAAACTGGCCCAAGGAGTCAAGCCCATCTTCCGGCTTTCGGCGTGAAGATAATGCCTTGATCTATCGAGGGGAGATTCTAGACTAGAGAAAGTGGAGTGTTGGACCATTCCTCCGGTGAGAGCGTCGTAGACAGCGTTTATGGCCACCGGTTCATTTCCGTTATCTGGAGGGAATGGGAGCCTGGCCCTGCCAAATCCCCTTACCCGGGTCCTCTCCCAGAGGGAGAGGGCGTTTGGGGTGGGATCGGGATTCCGGCGGAAATTAGGTTTCTTTTACGCGGTGTATGGAATCAACAAGGTAGTTCAGCCCGTCTCTTTGTGCATGCGGCCTGGACAGAAAGAAAGAGCGCAGTTTTTTCATGAAAATTCCCATTCTTTTTTCAAGGCGGTTTCCATGATGACGCTTGAGGAAAAATTCGAACGCCTGCGGGCGATTCTGCAAGAAGCCGGCAGTGTCGTGATCGGCTATTCCGGCGGAGTGGACAGCACGTTTCTGGCCAAGGCCGCCACCGATATCCTGGGCGACAAGGCGTTGTCCGTGGCCGCCCTCAGTGAGAGCTATCCCCGGCACGAACGCGAAGAAGCCGAACGGTTTGCCCGGGATCTGGGATTGAATTACACCACAATTTTCACCTCCGAACTCGACAATCCCGAGTACCGCAAGAACGCCCCCAACCGTTGTTTCTATTGCAAGCAAGAACTGGTTATCCACCTGAAGCGGATCGCCCGCGAACGGGGATTCAACGCCGTCGCCATCGGCACAAATTACGACGACTTGGGCGATTACCGCCCCGGCCAGCAGGCGGCCAGGGAAGAAGGCGCGTTGGCCCCCCTGGCCGAAGCCGGGCTGACCAAAGAAGATATCCGGCAACTGTCCGCGCGCCTGGGCATCCCTACCTGGAATAAGCCGTCTTTCGCCTGTCTGTCGTCTCGCTTTCCGTATGGCGAAGAGATCACCCGGGAAAAACTGGAGATGGTCGATAAGGCCGAGGAGGTTTTGCGCGAATACCGTTTTACCCAGTTCCGGGTGCGGCATCACGCCAATCTGGCGCGCATCGAGGTTCTGCCGGAGGAGATGCTCAAACTAGTGGAGAACCGGGAAGAGATTACCCGCCGTCTGCGGAAAATCGGATACAATTATGTGGCCATGGATCTGCTCGGCTACCGCACTGGCAGCCTAAATGAGGTGTTGCACCAGATCGCCCTCCCTGCCGGAGAGAAGGTGTGAGGAGGAGGCACAATTTCTCTCATCCTAGGGTGAGGGGATGGTTTAGCGCTCAGCCATTCATATACCACGGATAAAGTACAGAGAAAGTTTTGCTATCGCGTTAATATTTTACGATCGACGATTCGCGGGCGAATATTGTCCCCGGAGTATAACCACCATGCCCGATTACGTACCATTGACCTTTGGTTTCGAGGCTTTGTATCCCCCCATGGCGTTAGTCGCCAATTCGCTAAGGGATCTGTACATCAAGTTGGCCGAACCATGCCGGTTTTCCGAATTCCGTCTGCTCGGGGAAGGGCAGGGCGCCCGGCTGGCGGAGGGAGCCAACCGGCAGCTGACCATCACCAATGACCGCTTCGTGTACCGGGACGAATTCACGCGGCAGATGTTCACTACCTTCTCAGAGGATGTCAATCTGATTCTGCGCAACCTGCGGCAAGTGTATCAGATCCCGGTGATCTTGCACACCAAGATCCTGGTCCGCCTGTTGATGCCCTATCAGGGGGAAGGCACAACGGTCCAGTATCTCGAAAGCCGTCTGATCAGCGAAGCATCCTCCCATTTGGGTTATTTCAACCGCCCCTTGTCCGGTACCGGCATCCGCCTGGTGTTTCCCCCCACGCAGGAACTGCATTCCACCTATCATTTGCGGATCGAGCCGTATTTCCGTGATTTGAAGATGTTTTTCCTCGAAAATAGCGCCCAGTTTTTCGATCCCCTGGTGGATTTCAGCCAAGCCCAGCACTACATGGAAGACGCCTACAATTTCGTCAAGGAACAAGCCGGCCCTTTTGTGCTGGCCCTTTCCTCGCCCTGAGATCAAACGGCATCCAGCGGATTTCCCAGCAGTTCCGCCAGTTTGGCCCGGATATTCTGGTTTTGCATCAGCGAGGTGCCCACCTGGATGGCGTCCACTCCCACTTGCTCCAAAAGGAGCACGTCCTCCCGCCGCGCAATGCCGCTCTGACTGACCAGCACCCGGTCCGGGGGAACGAGGCCGCGGTTTTTCAGCGTGGTTTGGATATCCACGGTCATGGTTTCGAAATCGCGGTTGTTGATTCCAATCACCTCCGCTCCAATGGAAACGAGAAACTCGATCTGCTTTGGCGTGTGCCCCTCGGCCAGCACATGCAAACCCAAGGCCCGCGCCTGGTGGTAGAGTGTGGCGAAGGCCTCCTCGGGAAGCACCTGCGCCATAAGCAGCACCGCGTCCGCCCCGATCACCCGGCTTTCGTACAGCTGATACGTGTCAATCGTGAAATCCTTGCGCAACACCGGTACGGAAACGGCCGCGCGGGCTTCTTCCAGATGCGCGTCGCTTCCGTTGAAATAGCGGGCATCGGTCAGTACCGAAATCGCCGCCGCGCCACAGGATTCATACAACGCGGCTATCGATCCGGGATCGATGTCCGCGCGGATTGGGCCGGTGGAGGGAGAAGCGGCTTTAATCTCCGCCAGGAGCCGGACCGGTCCGCCGCGCCGCCGCAAGGCCGAACGGAAATCCCGGGCGGGTGGCCGAACGCTTGCCGCTTCGATCAAGGCTTCCAGAGGGCGGATCTGCTTGCGCTGCTCCAGTTCCTGTTTTTTGTTTTCAACGATTTCAGCAAGGATTCCGTTCATCTCACAATCCATCCGGGACTTTGTACAGTTCGTATTGGCCTGGAAGAAACGCCGGCCGGCCGTTTTGATCGGTGACCGGCTCCAGGTGCTTCCGGAAAACGCCCTGCCGCATCCGTGCCGCCAGGGGTTGAGATTCGCGGCATTCCGGTGGAATGAACACCACATAACGAATTGAATATTTCTTGAGGATGCCTTGGGCTTCCTGCCAATCGGCGGTGGTATAGAACCGTTCCGCGTCCTGCTTGCGTTGATAGACATCCCCGTCCCGTTTCGACGGCCGCCAGAGCAATTCATGGCCGGCCCATCCGACGACCGCGGGCCGTCCCGTGAAAGCCGAAACCGTGCTCTCGAACCAATAACTGCATCCCGGGACTTCGAGAATCACATCAGAGGGGCGGGTAAAGGCGCGCACCCATTCGATCATCTCGTAATGAAACGGCCGGTCGCGCGCCAGCGAGGCCAAGCCATTCAAACTGACCATCCGGTGAGGTTCCTCCAGGCGGAACAAGGATCCCAAAAAAAACACCGGAGGCAACAGCGACAGGGCAAACAGAGTCAAAACCGGCGTGAACGCGAACAGGCGCGGCACGAAGGAGGCCGTTTCCTTCCAAGCGCGGTACACGAGGTATGGCAATCCAATCCCCAGCAAGAACCAGGCGGGGAAATGGATCTTGAACAGTGTGTTCATGCGGGCCACGCCGTAGTTATCCTTCAGGTAGATGAATTCGCATCCGGCGATCATCGACCAGGCCAGCGCGCAGGCTAACAGCGCGAAAAGATCGGGAATCTGAATTGTTCCCGCCGCCTTCCCGTTCAGCGGATACATATTCACCGCCGCCAGGATCCAGAAAGCCAAGGCCAGGAAGGGCGTCAGGGCGCTTACAAAATAGCCGGTCCCGGCCCAAACAGCCGCCAGCGCCAGACCGGTCAGAACCAACATGAACGCGGTTTCCTCGCGCGCGCCGGATTTCCCGTATCTTTGGATCCAACTGAACAATACGGCGATCGAAGCCACTGTGTGCAATCCGAAGACCTGCAGGAACTCAACCAACTCGGTGCGATGCTCACCGAAGCGGATTAGATGCTCTTCGTTGGGCGATTCGAAAAACAGCCAAAACGGAAACGCCAGCGCGTAACTGATCAGCGGGAGAGTCAAGAGGCTGCCGGTGTGGAGCGTGTCGCTCCACCGCCTGCTCCGCCGGGTGGTCCAATAGCCCAGGGCGTAGAGCACGGTGGCGGCATAGAAAATCATGGCGATGGGAAAATCAAAAACATTCGTGGGAAGGATGAACGCGCCCGAAATCATCAAGGCCGCGATCAACGGCCACGCGTAGGGCAATGTGCGCCGGGGTGAATACGATAGCAGTGTGAAGAGCAACGCCAGGCATAAGGCGATAAACAGCAATAGGAAGGGCATGTTGGAAAAGTGGGGATGCAAATCGCCCCATACCATCGTGAAAAACGGGTATTCGTTGATCGTTTCCCCGCCGTTATCGAAGATCACCCGCGACGTTTTCCACAAGAATCCGTTCCGCCATTCGAACAGGCTATGGGGAAACGCCATGTAGGAAAACATCACCGTCAATCCGGCCAGGTTGCCGATCAGAAAAATACAAACTGGGGTGATTACCCCCATCCGGCAGCGGCCGAACAACGCGCGGCCGATGACGAAGGCAATGGCCGCCGCCAGGGCCACGGCGGTGGGAATCGCCAGGTTGTACGCGTATTCGGGCTTGATCCCCGTCAGCTGCGCGGGCAGGGCATGAAGGAGGTAGCCCCCGTAGTGGTAATTAATGGGAAATCCCGCCAGCCAGGGATCGGGCGGGGGAATCTGGCGCGCCATGATCAGCCCGCTCAGCATCATCATGTCCATGGGTTTCTCGGTGGAATCGATCGTGGGATCGTGACGCCGGACCATCAGCACCAAGATGAAGAAGAACAGGGTGACGATCTCGCCATTCAGGGCGGTCCGCCAATGAATCCGCCAGCGCCGTTCGAACCACACCGGATTCCGGTTGAGCAGGAATAGCGACAAGACGAACAGCAGCAATCCGGTGAGCAGGATGCCGAACCGGTTGAAGGGCAACAGGATGAACGAAGCCCACCACGAGAAGAAGGCCATCAACAACCAGCCCAGCGGCCTTGCCAGCAGAATCCCCCCCTCCGGCATGCGGCGGAACACCACCATGGATAGAGGCAAAACGGTGATACCGAAGCAGGTGAGCGTCAAATACCAGACCAGCGCGAGTAAAAAATCATGGGCCATATTCCGCGATTCCCCATCTATTTACCTGGCCACGCCACCGGTGATCCCAACGGGAGAGCCGCTGGTAACTTAACACAGCAAGTGACCTCAACATGAAACCAGATGATATACTCTAAATCGAAGATTAGGGGAGGTACATAGACCATTTTTCCCCATGCGATCCCGGTACCGCGGGGAACCTGGCGGGGTGAGGAGAAAGATCCAGTGGAAATGGCCACGCCTGGCAGTAAGCCGTCATTTATACGATTGCAGAGAAAGGATGAATATCGCCCTTTCCGGGCGTCCCTCACCCTACCTTTCTCCCAGAGGGAGAGGGGATGGTTTAGCAGCGCGAGAGGCCGGGGATGAGGGACTATTCACATGTTTTTATTCGGATACTATATTATAAAAAAAACAGCCAATGGATGATGGGCTTTCAGCGTAGCCCCTCCCAAGCGGCTACTTAGGGCAGGAGGCCAGGAGTGGACGCACTACGGGGATGAACCAGAAATCAATCCTCCCTCGGAGCGGGCGCGGGCAAAGGAGTCCCGAGGCGAACCATGGAATCCGCCCGGATTGCTTCCAATCTGTTTGATTCGATATAAGGGGGATTTTTGAACATGCTGATGGAAACAGCGGCGGCGGCTGTAGCGGGGCTGACCGCGTATAGTTGGTTGATTGAACCGCGCTGGTGCCGGATCCGGCGCCACACCATTCATCTGCCGGGCTGTCCCATGCGGCCTTTGCGGATTCTGCATCTGTCTGATTTCCATTTCTACCGCGGCAGCCAATACCGTAAGCGCTTTTTGGCCCGCTTGGCCGGGGAACCGGTGGACCTGATCTTCATTACCGGCGACCTGATCGACAATGACGGGGGAATCGATCTCTGCCTGGAAGCCCTGCGGCCGTTGCGGGCCCCCCATGGCATTTACGCCACCCTGGGGAATCACGATTACATGCACGTCAAATGGCGCAACCTGATTCACCGCACCGGCGCGGTCATCGACGAAAAGGGCCGGACACCCAACGACGTGGACCGCTTGGTGCGGGGTCTCCGCGATCTGGGCATCGTCGTGCTTCGGAACCAGCGGGCCGAGGTGACGATTGAAGGCGTGCCGGTCACCATCGCCGGAGTGGATGATCCTTACACCCGCCATGACGACATCGAGGCCACCTTCCAAGGATTCGTGAAACAGGGGCCTTGCCTGGCCTTGATCCATTCGCCATGCAAGTACGACAAACTAACCGGCCGGGGCGTGGACATGGTATTTTCCGGTCATACACACGGCGGCCAGGTGTGCGTTCCCTTTTTCGGGCCGTTGATCACCCGGACGCATGCGCCCCGCAAAATGGCGTACGGGCTGAACCGCCTGAACGGGACCGTCTATTACACCACGCGGGGCCTCGGCTCCAGCCCGCTCACCTACCCGCGTTTCAATTGCCGCCCCGAGGTGAATTTTTTCGAACTGCATTTCGGAAACAGCCGGCATGGGGGGGAGGATGGAGCAATCGCACCGCGTGACTAGATTGCGGAGTAAATGAATTGCCTCTTTTCCTGACGACCTTCCCCCTGCCCCCTCTCAAAGGGAGAGGGAATCGTTTCACGCTCCTTATCACCACATTCCATTTCCGCTTCCCTGTGGTATCCTATGTCACTGTTTTTTTGATTGCATTTGAGGAGAAATGATCACTCATGGAGTTATATTCCATTCTCTTACAGACAGAGCAACGGTGTCCGGACAACACCGCCTATGTCTATGAAGGCTCATCGTTTACCTACCGGGAATTCCTCCAGGGCAGCAACATCGTGGGCCATGGTTTAATCCAGCGGGGATTCGCGGAACGGCAGAACGTTGCCCTCCTGACGCCCAACACCCCCCACTTCGTCTTTGGCCTCTTCGGCCTGCTGGGCGCTGGACACATCGCTGTCCCCTTAAATCCGTTGCTCAATCCCCACGAAATCGGGCATCTCATCCGCCACGCCGAGCCGCGCGTATTGCTCTACGATCCACTACTGAAAGAGAAGGCTGAACAAGCGGTCCGCGATTCCGGCCACCTTGTGGAATGCCTGTCCATTTCCGATTTATTGCGGGTGGCCTCGCCGGACACATCTTCTTTTACGCCCACGGTGGGTGAGGACGATCCCTCCATGATTCTCTACACGTCGGGCACCACCGGCGATCCCAAAGGCGTGGTCTTGACTCACAAAAACATCTATTCCAACACAGTCTCGTTTTCCCGGGCGCTGGATCTGCGGGAGACCGATACGTTTTTGTGTTGCCTGCCCCTCTATCACACCTACGCCATGACCGTGATCGTGTTCGGATCGCTGCTGATGGGCGCCCGGGTCATTCTTTATCCGCAATTCGTGCCCCAGCGGATTCTGGAGGCGTTTGTAACAGAACCGAACATTGTTTTCGCCGCGGTCCCCCCCATGTTCTTTATGGTCACCCGTTTCGCGCCCGACGATATCGCCGGGCGGCATCATCTCCGGTTCATGGTATCCGGAGGCGGTCCCCTGCCCGTGGATGTTGCCATCGCGTTCCAGAAAAAATTCAACCACGAAATCTTGGAAGGCTATGGCCTGACGGAAACCTCCCCGGTGGTCGCATACAACCGGCCCGGCCAGAATCAGTTGGGTACCATCGGGCCCCCCTTGCCCGGGGTGGAAGTGGAAATCCGGAACGAGGCGGGCGAGGTCCTCGGCCCCAACCAGATCGGCGAACTCTGTGTGCGCGGCGATTTGGTCATGAAGGAATACTACAAGAACGAAGAAGAGACCCGCCGGGTGTTCTATCCCGGCGGCTGGCTGCGCACCGGCGATCTGGCTTCCATCGGCGAGGACGGCTACATCAAAATTGTGGGCCGCCTGAAGGATTTAATCGTCTGCGGCGGTGAGAACATTTATCCCCGAGAGATCGAGGAGACGCTGATGAAATATCCCGGCGTGCTCGAGGCGGCGGTGGTGGCCAAACCCAATAAACTGCGGTCCGAGGTGCCGCAAGCGTTTGTGGTTTTGGCGGAAGAGGCCAAGGGTAAAGTCACGGAAAGCGACCTGCGCAAATTTTGCCGCGAACACCTGGCTGAGTATAAAATCCCCGAAGAATTCACATTTCTGGACGCCATGCCCAAGACGGCCAAAGGAACCATCGAGAAAAAAGAACTGCGCCGCTGGGCCGCCGCCGGGATCGACGCCCAATCCAACGCACCCGCATAGGCATTCTCTTGTCTTTCTTACGGCCGCGCCTTAGCGGTATTTACTCCCTTGGCTGCCTGGAACTGTTGGATCAGCCGCAACAGATCCGTATGGTCGATGAAGGGCGCGCCGTCCCGCGTGAGATCGGATTGAAAAATCAGACCATTGCCCTTTTGCCAATCCTGCGCGAACGCGAACACATCCAGCGCGTTAACCACGCCGTCCTGGTTGACATCCCCTATGATAACCGAAGGCGTGGGAGTATGGGCTGGGGTCGGGGTGAACGCCGGGAGCGGGGTGTTGGTGGCTCGGGGTGTCGGTGTGCGGGTCGGGGTTCGTGTGGGAGTTGGGGTGCGCGTGGGAGTCGGGGTACGGGTTGGTGTGGGCGTGAAAGTCGGGGTAGGCAGTACGGCCGTTGGAAGCACGGAGATAGTGAATTGGGTATCGGACGTGCCCAGGTTGCCGACCGAGATGAAATACCGGGTCTGTTCCAGGGGGATTTCTCCGTTCACGCCGATGATCAGCGTACCTTGTTGCCCATTTCGCGGGAAAGTCCGGGTTTCGAATTGTCCCGGGGAAGTTTCCCGGCGGACCCGGATGCCGAAATTGGTGAGCGCGGCCGGGAACTGCACCTTGATTTCCAGGTTGCCCTCGTTTCCGGAGGGATGCAATAAATATTCGACCGAATAACTGGACCGGCGGGCTCCTCCCGCCGAGGACAAACCGATGCCTAACAGTTCGATTTGGGTTTCATCGCTGGGCTGCAAAGCACTTTCCACATTGAAATTGATATTGCTGATGGTCCGCAGCCTCTCCACTCTCACGAGCGTCAGTTCGCTGCGGGCCTCGTCGGCCCGGTCGTTGGTATTATAAAACTCGGCCTTCACCGGATTGCGGAACGAAACATCACTGCTGGTTTTGGCATAGGGGCCCACGCTCGAGGTTCCCGTGAATTGCTTGTCGATCGCTTCCACCATGACCGCGTAGTCTCCGGGCGGGAGCCCCATCAACTCATACGTGCCGCGGTTGGGATTGTACGTGCCGGTTACCGTGGTCGAGACTTTGTTGATTGGATCGCTGGTTTCCCGGGCGATTACATTCACCCCGGCGAGGCCTTGGCCGGACCGGCTGACCGTCCCCGTGATGCTTCCCGTGAAATTGCGGTGCGTGGTATTGGGATAAAGGTTGGAAACGGCGATTTGATCGTCAAATGTCGGTTGATTGCGCAAGGTATCGCTGTCTGTGGAAGTGGGAAACATGATCGAGACCGGTTTGTCGTCGCCTGCCATGCCGTTGAACGCCAGATGGCGCGAATGCTGCGTGTGGTCCAGCCCATGCATGTGGCCGATTTCGTGCAGCACTGTCGAATAGATCTCCTCCTCCGTCTGGTTGTACCGTCTCATGAAATAACCATTGAATATCGCCCGCGCGCCCACAATGCGGGTATTCGAGGAGAATACGCTGGCGAATCCGAGAATATGCTCCTTGGCGCCGCTCCCGAGCAAGTCATCCACGATCAATCCGTTGTCGTCGAAAATAATGGGATTGATAGAGGACGGCAGTTGATTTAACAGCTGTTGATAGTTGTCCACGGTGACATCATAGGGCAACGTGTCCGAGCTTTCCACAAACCGCAACCAGGATTGCAGATACGGTGCATTGTTGTTGGGTTTCCAAGCGTCGAAGGAATTGCGGATCAAGGCCCGGGCCCGGGTGTGGGTCAGGGGGCCTAACCGTCCCGGATCGATGGCATACACCACCTGGCTGGTGGATTCCGGCCAGGTGACTGGATTCCCGTTGCTGAGCATCAACGGGCCACCGCCCCAGGAGAATCCGGCATGCAACAGGACCGGCACGAGAACTCCGGCCACGGTTTTAAGCCAAGGAAAACACCCGGCCTTAAATGCCGGCCGTTGCCGGATGGAGAAAACAAATATGTTCAAGATTTCACCTATGTTTTTCACGGACGGGACACCCGGGGAGCGATTTCGAGATCTTGAGTGACATCCACGCCGAAATAGGGAGTCTGAATCGGGTACGGAATGTAGGTTAATCCGTTGATCCAGCGCAGGTCGTGTGATTCTTCTTTCCGCCGGACGGTGTACCGGGTGGAGCGCCCTCCCGAATGAATCCCCCCGAAACCATCCAACAGAAAAATTCCGATCCGCCGGCCCGGGGATGCCACGGTTTGGCCCCATTCGTTTTTCCCATAGATCGGTTCGTCACTGATCTCCACTTCGAAATCCCGTGCGATATCGAACGAAAATCCCCGGGTGCGGTCCTGAAACGGATTTAAGGAATTCAGATATTCTTGCAGTGCTTCGGTTGGTTCCACATCGGTAAACAACACAAATACAATGATACCGTCTCCCCGTAAGACACCCAAGCCGATCCACTCTGTTCCCTCCGGATTGGGAATCCACTCCAGATCGTGATACCGGAAGGGCGAACCCGGGGTAAGTAAAGGGAGATCGGCCCATCGCAGCGCGGGAACCTGGCCAATGGGGTGGATTTCTCCTAGATTATCCAGGATATACGCTCCACTTCCCACAAGATCCCGGCTATACAGGCTGTTGTCGAGAGAGATTCTTCGGCCCCGGTAGATCGCCAAGGCCACCGCCTCCGCTCCGGGATTCATCGGCGGCGGACTTTCGAGTTCCAACGATTCCCGGGCGGTTCCTTCCGCGTAAATGCGGCCGGTCCGGTCCAACACGTAAAATCCATCGTTTCCCGCTGGTTCCAAATCCACCAGGAAGTTCGGAATGGATTCACCAGAGTCCCCGGAATACAAAATCGGGATGAAATCGCCTTGGTAGGTTCCGAAATCGAGGTCGTCTCCCGGATTGCCGTTGATGTCGATTCCCCCCCGGTTGGGACCTCCCGTGGCGCCAAGCCGTCCCACCACCGGCGGGAGAAAGCCGGTATTCCCCCCAATCAGCAGATAAAAGCCTTCCGATCCGTTCCCTTCCGGCGCCCGTTCCCCGGTAAATTCGATATCCTTCGCGAAGGGGAAATACTGATCGTTGAACACCAACCGGGGCGGCAAAGCGTCGGGATCGGGGTGTCCATCATATACTCCTGGTTCGATGAGCTTGCCTGTGTAATCCGAAATTCCGATATCGAAATTATGTTTCGCGGTCCCCCGGGGATAAACACCGCCCGTTTCATCCAGCACCACCAGCCCCAGGCTGGGATTGACTTCGTACGCGGTCGGAGTCGGTGTACAGGGCAACGAGGGGGTGGGCGTGGGGGTGGGTAGATCGCCTGGGCCCGGATTCGGTGAGCCGACAATTGCGGTGATCGTGAAATCGATCGGATAGGCTTCCCGGTTGCGCACCGCGATGAAATACCGTTGCGGTAATAAGGGAAGGTCGCCGTTCAGCCCCAGCCGCGCTGACACAAAACCATTTTGACTTGACTGGATGGGCGGATCATTTGGGACGGCGGCGCGCTCCGGTTGAATCAGTAAATCAAACCGGGCCGGATACGGAGTCTGAACTTGGATAGTCAGACTTTCTTCATATCCTGAAGGCACCAGGAGATATTGAAAAAAAGAGACCCCGAAGGCGGGAACCGCCCCGGCTTCCGGGTGGTTGTATCCCAGCAATTGCGTAAGCAATTCATCCACAGGAACCGTATAGGGTTGGGCTTCAATAACACAACCGCTGACGGTTTGACCCGCCTGAACCATTATGGGAGACCACTCGCCGCGGGCCGCAATTGCGCTGGCATGGTAATACTGGGCCGGGGGGGCGGAAGTGAATGAGCGGCCCATGGGAGTTTCGGCATAACGGCCGACCGAGGATGTTCCCCAGAATAAAGGATCAATGGGTTCGATGTAGACTTGATATTCTCCCGGTGGCAATCCCCGGAATTCAAAACTCCCCTGATTATATGTATAAGTACCGGTCACCGTGCTGTATGTTGGACTGGTGGCCGCACCGATCCGCCGGGCAACCACGTTGACCCCGGGTAAGTCTTGCCCCTCGCGAGTGACAGAACCCAGGATCACGCCGGTTTTCCGATACCGGTCCGCGGCGGGATACAGCGATGCCAGTGAGAAATGGTCCTCGGCGGTCAGCTGACCGCGAACCGCTTCATCATCCGTGGAGATGGGCAACATGATCGGAACGAAGACATCGTTCCATCCCACTCCGTCCGCGCCCAGATGACGGAACAATTGCGAATGATCCAAGCCGATAAAATGCCCCAGCTCATGCAGAATGGTGGGAAAGAGATAATCCCGCCCCGCGGAGTCTTCTTGGAGAATCGCGCCGTTGAACACCGCTTGTGCCGCCGTAATGCGGTATCCTGAAAACCGGACAGGATTGGCAAAACCAAAATAATCCTTCTCCGCGCCTACACCAAACAGGGCTTGAATGATGGATCCATCCGCGTCAAAGACGATGGGATTGCCGTTGTACTGACCGTCCAGGAAACTCCGGAAATTGCTTCCGTCAACATCCACCGGCAGATCCGCGCCCTGCTGGAACTGGATAAACGCGTCCGGCACGTTCGCCCATGTGGAAAAAGCCTGCTGCACCAATTGCACCGCTGCCTCATGAGATAAAATGCCCAGATTCCCGGGATCGGCCGAATAAACGATGGGAAAGGAACTCGAATGCCACAACAGCGGCGTGTTTCCCTGGATGATCAACGGTCCGCCCGGCCAAGCCGGAAGGACCGCTTCCCCCGCCGCTAAGATCACCGGAAGTACGTAAAATCCCGTGAATTTCAATATGGTACCGTAATGAATCCGAATCACATGGCTGCCCTGGTTCAAAATATTTACCTAATTATATAACAAGGGCAGACGAGTGCCTATTATTCGAACCCGGCCAGCAAACCTTCTATTCTAGGGATAGATCAATAAATAGCGTGGTGGAACGAGGCGGATGACAGACGAAAACGATGGCAGGATCAAGCACCGCAATTTCCGCCGCATCAGATTTGTGATACCGTATAATAATATAATAAAAGAGCCGCAAGTTGAAACATTTTTGATTCAGGAGAAAGGGATTTCCATGGACACCCCCCGCGGATTCACATTGATCGAGTTGTTGATCGTGGTCGCCATTATCGGCATTCTGGCTGCCATTGCCGTACCCAACTTTCTCAATGCCCAGTTGCGGGCCAAAATCGCCCGCACCAATTCCGATCTCAAAGCCCTCAGCACCGCGATCGATACGTATTTCCTGGATCACAATAAACATCCGAACAATTATTCGCACCTCACCGTGGACTTGATCGGATTGACCACACCCGTCTCCTACATCGCCAGTGTGAGCTTCCGGGATATTTTCAAGGCGGAACAAGGCAATACGGGAAATAACAAAGAAAGTTATCTATATTTCAATTATTTCTACGAGACCAAGGGGCCAGGGAATTGGATGAACGCCATCAACCGCCCCGACCTCAGCACCAAGGGGTATTGCCTTTCCAGCTGGGGGCCGGACCGTTGGCAGGACGCCATCGAGTGGTATTATGTCCAGAGCAAACTGGGAGACACCGCCGGAGCCCTGGCACGCGTTTACCATGCCTCCAACGGACTGGTCAGCAAGGGAGACATCGGCCGCTGGGGTGGGGATGTCACCGGCGTGCCGGTGATCGCAGGGGGATGAGACCAATCGTGAATCCTCCGATGGCTTGATCGAAAAACCGATTCACTTTCGCCGGCCATAGAGAATCATCCGGGGGGAATGGGAAAGAAAAGGGGTGGCATCGAAGTCCCCAAACGTGCCGTCAACCTGTAAATCCGCTGATTCCAACATGTGCAGCATCGTGTCATGCTCGTACAACTGGACCGATTCATGATACCGGTGGTCCCGCACCCCCCAGTTTTCAATCACGATTTCCTTTTCGATGCGGTCACCGTCGGGCGACAGACAACGTTTCTCGCGGATAATATAATCCCCGTGGGCCTTGACGCTCTCCGCCACCAACGTCTCCCGCACATAAGCCGGATTAAGATAGTCCAGCATAAAATGCCCTTCCGGCCGCAGCACGCGCGCGATTTCATGCAAGACAGCCAGGTTTTCCACGTTGGTCTGAAAATACCCGAACGAGGTGAAAAACGAAAAAACCGCGTCTATTCCCGCGGTGGCGAGGGGGAGCAGCCGCATATCCGCGCGTACGTAATTCACCCGCGGCGATTCGGCCATGGCGTGTTTCAGCAGCGGGAACGAATAATCCACTCCCACCACCCGCCGGTACCCTGCCCGCCGCAAGGCCCGGCAATGCCTCCCATTGCCGCAACATAAATCCAATATCCGGGATTCCGGCCCGACCGGTAAGACCGCCAGAGTGGCGCGGACCTCTTCCGCTGCCTGGATTTCATCCCGGTGCGCATAGACATCCAGGTAGATATGGTTGAACCATTCGCGCCACCAGCCGTCATGGTTGTTTTCTTTCGCCTCTGGAATTTCACCTGGGTTTGGAGGTTTAGACATAGTTTGCGAATTCATCCCGGGAGAAACATCACGAAGACGAACGTCTCCGGCCAACAAAACCTGTTTGATGGGATTTCCTTACACGATCCGGCTCCATCCGGACCGTCGAACTCCACCCATATTATAGACGATTCCTGCAAGAATGAGAGTTGATACGGTTTCAACCAGGATTTCCACAGGAACCACCGGATTTCCGGAAGGGTAGGAATCCGGCTATTTGGAACCCTCTCCTTGATTGAAATCTTCACCTGTCCTACCTTAGAGCGAAATTTCAACGTGGGGTTCTGAAACGTCAAGCCCTTAGATTCTTGCGAAAAGAGGCGGTCATCATGGAGAAATTGAGAGTCGGAATGATCGGTGCGGGTTTTATCAGTCATTTTCAAGCCGCGGCCATTGCCCAAATCCGGAATATGGAAATCGCGGGCGTCACATCTCTGCAAGGGGCGGAAGAATTCGCGGCCTTGGTCCGCCAGAGAAACTTAGGGCCCTGCCAGGTGTATTCCAACGTGACCGAACTCACGAAAAACGTAGACGCGGTCGCCATTTATTGCCCCAACTATACGCGGATCGCCATTATGGAAGAAATCGTGGCGGCGGTTAAAGCCGGTGCTCAACTCAAGGGCCTGATCTGCGAAAAACCCCTGGGCCGTAACGTGAAAGAAGCCCGGCGGCTGGTGGAACTGGCGCAGGAAGCCAATCTGCGGACCGCCTATTTCGAGAATCAACTGCAAATGAAACCCATCAAGGCCCAAATGAAGCAGCTCGAACCCCAGCAACGCACCATGGGGCCGCTGGCCCTGGTCCGCTCATCCGAAGAACATGGCGGCCCCCATGAACCATGGTTCTGGGATCCCACCCGGCAAGGGGGGGGCGTGCTTTGCGATATGGGCTGCCACAGCATCGCCGTGGGCTGGTATTGCCTCACGCCCCTGGGCAAGCCGTTGACTTTCCTGCAACCTCAAGAGGTTTCTTGTGAACTCGGGCTTCTGAAATGGGGATTGCCTTACTGGCGGGACAAATTGTTGAAAGACCGGGGCGTGGATTATACCAAAACCCCTGCCGAGGATTTTTGCACTGGGATGATCACCTATAAGAATCCCGAAACCGGCCAGATCGTCAAAGCGCAATTCACCAATTCGTGGATGTTCGAAAAACAAGGCTTGCGCCTCTTCATGGACGGTATGGGGCCGGGATACGCGTTTGAAATCAACACCCTCATTTCTCCACTCAATATATTCATTGGCGACGCCGCCGCCGAAGCCGCCGCGGACGCCGAATCCGCGCTCGAAAAAGCCACCGCCAGCCGGGGGCTTCTGGCCGTGCAATACAACGAGGCCGACCTGTACGGTTATACAGATGAAAACGCGGAAGCCGCCGAGGCTTTTCTCCAAGGCCGTGATGCCTTTCTGCCCCTCTCCTATGGCTTGGAAATCACCAAGTTGGTCATGGCGGCCTATCTGGCGGCGGAAAGAAAAAAAACCATCGACCTGACCGATCCCGTTATTCAAAAGGAACTGGAAACCTACATCCCGGCGATTCAACAAGGGAAGGGAAGAGATGTGCTGCCCATGAAGGGGTGATCCTGTGGGATCCGGATTCGACCGGCCGTTCCGGTGACGGCAAAATCGCACCTGATTGTCTTTTGTTGGCCCTGCCGGAGTTGAACTAGCCGGAATACCTATTGCCGGGGAAACCAAAGGAGGAGTAATCTAACCGTGGGATTATGCCGGCCCGCCCCGGATCGCCACCTTGAACCTCGAAAGAAAGGGTTGCTCCATACCGGGGGGGGAGGTATATATCATTTTCTGAGAGTGACGGTGGTTGTGTCAGCCGGCTGGATTTTATTAAGGGAAATCCATTGTCACCACAGATCATTGCATAGGGGTAAGATTCAAAAAGGAGAAAGAAAATGACCTATGTCGTGTGTGAGCCCTGCGTGAATTGTAAATACGGCGATTGCGCCGAGGTCTGTCCCGTGGAATGTTTCTACGAGGGAGACGATATGCTGTATATCAATCCGGATGAATGCATCGATTGCGATGCCTGTGCCCCCGTCTGTCCGGTAAACGCCATTTTCCCTGAAGATGAAGTCCCCAGTGAATGGTCCGAGTTCATCGCGAAAAACGCCAATTTCGAATTCACGGAGGAAAAACGCCGCAATTCGAAAGAAGACGTGACCCATGGCCCCAAATGGGATCCGGCCCTGGCCGGCCAATGACGCGGTTCTGGGTTCGTTTGTGAAAAACACACCCCTGGGCAACCCAAAAGGGGGAGAAAAAAAACAATTCTTCTCCCTCTTTTTTTGTGAATGCCCCTTATTTCTCCCTGGATCTTCTTTTGTTCCCGGATGGCGTTGCGTTGCCGGGCGGATGGAGCCGGGTGGGATCCATGGGTTCATACACGGTCAGGATGCTGACCGCTTGGTATCCGGGCTGGACGACAGTTCCATTTTGAATCACCGGCTCGAAGGCGTATTCGGCCTGGACGAACCAGCCGATGGCGTCGCACCAATACGAATCCACGACGGCGTTCATTTCCACCGCCAAGTCTTCCACCCGGGTGGCCATCCGGATCCGCTCCGTGAAATGCCGGCACAGGTAAGCCCCGGCGGGCGTAACCATGCGCACATCGTATCCCCGCCGGACGGTGGCGGTGATCTCCCCCGTGCCGATCGCCGCCCCGGTCCGGGAATCGATGACCGTTTGCCGAGACCGGTAGGTTTTTTCGGCCTCCCGGGGTAAATCCATGTAACGGACTGGCTGGGGCGGCTTGTATTGGATCCGCAGTTCGTTTTCTCCTTCCCGCAAGACCTGGTGGTGGAGCAAGTAATTCGTGTCGTAATATCCCGCTTGGATACCCGGGACCCGCTCAAAGATTTCCTCGAACCGCCAGAGCGGATTCTTCCCCGGTGATTCCGGACCTGTCACGGTAACCACCCGCAGGCCTCCAGCGTCTTTCAATCCATCCCCCCAGGGCAACGGCCCGGAATGCTGATACACGTATCGTTGGCCGGTCTCGGGCGGGGGAGGATTTTGATCCAGCGAGAACGAGGATTTTTTAGGAATGCCGCCGCAGTGGGCTAAGATAAGCAAGCAGCCCAGGAACAAGAAATACCTGGTACCCCCCGTTTCGGCCGTGGGGTTTGTCCGGCGCAGGTAGGCATAACCATTACGCCTCCACCGGTCAATGATTGTCCCGCGGGCCTTTGAATTGCCCTTTGGCGCGGGATTTCGCCCGGAACAAGGCACTGGTGTAGGCATCCTGAGGTTGATCTTCGAATGGTTGGGATTCTTCATCGCGGGTCACTTCATGCCAGGGCGCGGTTGCTTCGCCTGGCTTCTTGATCTGCGCTTCCTGGGCTTCCAACGCGGCGATCTCGACGGCATTCACTTTGTCCAGGCGTTGAATCAGGGTCTCTTTTGGCTGGCCGGCCATGACCGCCGGTTCGGCGGCCCGCGCTTTGGCCTGCATCAGCTGCCCAAGTTCCTGGGTCGCGGGACCCACAGGCACGGGTTTCCGGATAAAAGGCGCCCGCATCCAATTCCAGGCCTGAAGGAGCCCCCGTTGGAGTTGAGGGAGTTCGAAAAACACCCGCCGCGCCGCGATATCGCCGAAAAAGAGAAACACGGCCAGCCCCAACAGGAAAGGCCACAGGGGGAGCAGGTCACCGGTAGAATCGAGATTGTGTTCGAAGACAGGCGTTTCGGGAGTCAACGCGGGGTGGCCGCTGATTGCCAGCAGCCGCTTGAGGACCATGTCGTTCTGTTTCGTGGTGTTGTGTTCGGGCGAATAAGGAACCGCGATGCCGTGGGTCAAATAGCCCTCCGTTTCCCCTTCGCCCTGGTAGGTCATGTTAATCAAATAGCTTCCCGCGGCCGAGACAGGAAACGTTCCTACGTAACGGCCCGGTTCGGTCTGCCGCACCTCGAATGTCCGGGTTTGCAGGCTGGGATCGATCACCGCGGCCGAGAAGGTCAAATCATTCAGAAATTCGCCCTCCTCCGTCAGGGCGTCCACGGTACAGATCACGCGGTCACCCTCGAGGGTGGTCTGCATTTGAAACGTGTCCTGCCCGCCCGATCGCAAGGTCCACCGGACCAGTTGGCTCCAAAATTTGGCGTACTGGTCCCAGCTCAGCCATTCCCGTCCCCACCGGGCCTTGGCATCGGAGGTGAAGGCCGCTGTTTTGCCCAATCCGTAGCGCCAATGCGCCAGGAGGGGATCCTGCTTATGGGTGACCATCACCGTTTCGGCCTCCGCTTTGGGACCGGTGACGACATACCCTTGCAACGGGGGGAATCCACTGTCGAATCCGAGCAACACTTCGCTGCGTTGTGTGACGACCGGCGTGAAAGGCTCCTCCAGGATCATGTTCCGCCGCACGGTCATAGCTTCTTTGGTGAAGATTTTGGGCAGGTTGTTGTTGTTCTTGACGTGATAAAAATTGCCTTTGCCCAGTTGCGCCAAACGTTGCATGACATCCACATCCCGCTGGGAGTGCGGATTGATGCAGACCGTGGAGATCGTGATTTTGTTTTCCACGATCTCCTCGATCAGGCTTTGCGTCGGCTGGGCGGGGTCGCCGTCCGATAGGATCACAATGTGCTTGATGTTGGCGGGAGTTTGCTTCAGCGCGTCGCAAGCCATACGCAACGTGGTATCGAACGAGGGCATGTCTCCGATGTCGTTGAAGGTCATGTATTGGATGGCTTGCCGTTGCCGCCGTTTGTTTCCGGCGGGCTCTAACGGGAACAGCCACCCTTCTCCGCCTAAGAGTGGACTGAAGCGCAGCAAACCAACGTAATCATTGCGGGAGAGGGTATCCAGCGCGGCCAGGGAAATTTCCTGTGCCCAGTAATTGCCCTGGGGGATTTCACATGAGTGCGCGATGAGCACCAGTGCTCCGCTGGGGATGATCCGCCGTTGCTTGACGTCCATGGTGATGGGCAGCGCCTTTTCCACCGGGGAATCCTGATAGCCCCCCGCCCCGAAGCTTTCCGGCCCGCCGATCATCAGCAGGCCGATGCCCAGGTCGCCGGCGGCGGTTTCCAGCATTTGCATCTGCGGCCGGGCGAGATCCGCGGCCGGCACGTTGGAGAGGATCACGCCGTCGTACATCTGCAATTCGCGGAGGGTTCCCGGCATTTCTTCCGGCAGGCGCATATCAGTCTGGATGCCTTCGGCCAGCAGCGCCGCCGCGAGAAACCGCCCCTCGCGCAATTCGGTTTCCACCAGCAATACCCGGGGCAGGCCTTTAACGAAGGCGAAATTCTGGGCGCGGTTGTTGGAAGGCCGCCGGTCGTTTTCCGCCTCCACCACCGCCTCGTAGGTATAAACACCGGCCTGCTCGATGCTCCGCGAAACCTTGAACGCGTTTTTGCCGGGATTGAGTTCGACTTTTTCTTCCGCGATGACTTGTCCGTTTTCCGTCACCCGCAACACGCCCGGCCCTGCCTCCTGGGCATTGACCAGCACTTTGATGGTGAAAGGCTCTTTCTCGCGGAGGGCGGCGGGAATCACCAGGTCTTCCACCAACACTTCCTGGCTGTAAGCGTATTCCAACGGCATAATCCGCAAATCGATCTTGTTGGCCTTGGCCCGTTGCGCCGCTGCTTCCGCGTCCCCTTGCGTCTGATTGCCGTCCGTGATTAAAACGATGCGTTTTTGCACTCCCTCGGGAAACGCGGCCATGGCCAGGTTTATGGCCGCCTCAATATCGGTGCCTTCTGTGTTCAGAATCGATTGGTATTCTTGCAGCCGCACGTTTTCTTGCGGATTGTCCTGCAGCATCGCCTCTTTCCCGAAAAAGAGGATGCCCGCCCGATCTCCTTCGGGAATTTCATCGAGCCGTTCCTGCACATACGCCAGACTGAACTGTTGCCGGTCCATAGGGACACTGGCTGACCGGTCGATCGCGAAAATGACTGTCAGCTGGTTGCCTTTATCCACCAGTTCCACTTCCGCCAGAGCGAGAATGAATGATAAAAGAACCAGCGAACGCAACAGGAGGACGAGGGTTTTCCGCCCCTGTCCCAACACCCGCACATTCCGCGCGGTAAGCCACAAGGCGGGGATGAGCAACAGAAGAATGCAATAGGATGGTTGCAGTACGCGGATCATGTTCACCTTCCCGCCGCCCCGTCCCGCCCTGACAGGACGAGGACACATTCTTTCCGTATTGTAACGCCAAACCGCCGGTCTTGTCTTTCCCCTTATCGCGGAATGGGATTTTGGGAGTAGAACAGATCAATTGGTGTTGTTATTCTGCCAGCGAGGCCAGTTCTTTTTCTACCTCGCTCATCAGGGGGGCCATGATCTTCGCGGAGAATTCAAATTGCGCCCCGGCGGTTTTGAACAATTCCGGCAAAGGGCGGGATCCGCCCAGGGCCAACGCTTTTTTATAATCCGCCACGGCGCTGGATCCGTACCGTTTGAAGTTTTTCCAGACTTGCAGGGCGCCCAACTGGGCGATGCCGTACTCAATGTAATAAAACGGATGGCAGAACAGGTGCAATTGCCGTTGCCAGAGGCTTTCCCGCGCGGCTTCGTATCCCGTCCAGTCGAGAGGCATGCCGAACCGCTGGTCCAGTTCCAGCCAATAGCGGTTGCGTTCTTCGCGGGTGTGCTGGGGGTGGGAATAAAGCCAGTGCTGGAACGCGTCGATGCGCGCGATCCAGGGGAGAATCTCGATGATGCCCTCCAAATGCTTCCGCCTCGCGCGGGCGGCGTCCGCCTCCGAATAAAATTCGTGGTAATACTCCGCGCAGAACAATTCCATCGTCATGGAGGCCACTTCGGCGAATTCGATGGGGGAATCCCGGTAGGGCAACAGCGGCTCGTTCCGGGTGGCGATGGCATGGAAGGCGTGGCCGGCCTCGTGGGTGAGGGTTTCCACGTCGCGGTGCAAGCCCGCCGCGTTCATGAAGATGAACGGCCGCCGGATTTCATCCAAGGTGTATTGATAGCCGCCCGGCGCCTTGCCCTTGCGGCTCTCGAGGTCCAACTCGCCCCGCCGGCCCATCTCCTGAAAGATCGAGGCCAGTTCCGGATCGACCCGCGTCAGGATTTTGTGTACCCCGGCCAGCAGTTCCTCGCCGGTTTGGAAGGGGCGCAGCGGCGGCCGGCCCAGGGGATCCACGGCGGTGTCCCACGGGCGCAAGCGGTCCAACCGCATCAATTCCCGCCGCCGTTCCAGAATTTTCCGGGCCAGGGGAACCACCGATTCCTCGACCGCCTGGTGAAACCGTTCGCAATCGAGCGGGGTATAGTCAAAGCGTTTATACATCTGGAAGGCATAGTCGATGAAAGCCGGGTAATCGGCGTTGAGAGCCATCCGGTGGCGGATTTGAATCAGCTGATCGAAGATTTCGTCCATCTTCTCCCGGTCTTGCAGCCGCCGCCGGGCGATGAGTTCCCAGGCCTCCTGCCGCCGCGGCCGGTCGGTCTCTTCCAAATATTTGGCCATTTGGGGCATGGTTTGTTCTTGTCCATCGAATTCCACCGTCATCGCTCCGCAGAGTTTTTGATACGATTGGCTTAGTTTCTGGCTTTCAGTCTGGAGAGGAATATTTTCTTCCCGGAACAGTTTGATTTCCGCGTCGATGTTACGGTCCAGCACCTTGTAGCGTTCGTAGTCCATCTCCAACCGCACAGGGCACGCCGCGTACTTTTTGTTCAGGGCGTGCTCGTAGGGCTTGCATCGAGGTTCGATGTTTTCCAGGTAATCCAGAAATTGCTTCTCGTACTCAGCGTTGTCGGTGTGGCAGGTCATGCGGATATACCGGCGGCCTCGTTCTTCCGAGAGGCAGGCGAACAGTTCGGACTGGTCCAGCAGCCATTGTTCGAGCGCCGCCTTGCTCTTCAGTTCCCTGTCCTGGAGATTCCGAAACAGCGGCTCGATCGTTTCCCATTTCCCCAGGTCCGCCTCCTCCGGCACGAACCGGCGGGGATATTCCTTGGGTTGATTCAAGTTCATCGCGTCTCCTTTCAGTTTTCTTGGATTGGATTATGGGTTCATTGGCCCATGGGATACGGAATTTTCACGAAGACAGGACCATTTATCAATCGGATTAGCCGGCGCGAAACACTCCCACCTTCCTTTTCCCCTGGGAGAAGGCCAGGGGAAGGGAATCATGGGAGGGACAAAGCAGGGTGGAGGTCCGGAGTCCTGGGCGGGAAAGGAGCTCATCCCTCCAGCCACCAGCCTTCATCCTCCCTCCTCATTCTGTGCCTTGGCTTCCTCATCTGTTTCATTCGTTTCGGGAAGGAGGGTTTCCTTGTAGGCTTCGGCTTGCTGTTTCATCACCTCGTAATGATGCCAAATGCGGTCGCGGGCGCCGGGATGGATCTCGTCCAGATAATTCAAAATGGCTTGCAGCGCCCAGCTGTTGCTCAACACCACATCCTGGAGGGGAACTCGTGTTTCTTTCCACGGGGATTCCGGGGCGCCGTGGGATGGCGTTTTCTTGGGAAGGTCTTTTTTTTTCGTCATGGGGATCTCCAATATCGGCGGTTCCATCAATCCGGCAGCCGGATCACTCCGGTTCATACGGAGAGTGTGTGGAATCCAAAGGTGGCGGTGTCGTCGCGGAGCGGATCAATTCTTGTTTTTCGAGGATCTGCTGGTCCAGTTCTTCGATTTGCGTTTTGATTTCTTTGATCTCCGATTGCATGCGCGTTTTTTTCCGGTGGATGGCAGCTTGCTCTTGTTTCAGCTTGTCCATGTCTTGGATATATGTCACCACGGCCACGAGAAGGGCCGCCGCCAGCATAACTAAAAACAGGGTGAACCATTGCGCCAAGAACACGATCATCGCCAGCATCAATCCAGCCACTCCCCACATCGCTGAATTGACTCCCGGCACCACCGTGGTGTGCAACGCCGCGATCCGGTTTTCCAGGATTTGAATAGAACCGGCGTGGTCGGCCCGTTGTTTTTCAAGTGTGGCGATTTCTTCCTGCAACACCGGGACATTGATGGGGGGAGGGGGAGGAGGATTGGGCTTCAATAGTTCTTGGCGCGCTTCTTGGATCAGCGCGTCCAGCCGGGCCGCGTCATACCGGGCTTCGCCCGCCAGGGAATTCAACGCCTCGATGAAATCATACTGCGCCTCCGCCTCCACGGATTTCAATAATCCTTCCGCGAAGGGGATCTCGTTGCGATGCACTTTGAAAGCGAGATTGAAGGCCGCGCTTTTCATCTCCGGTGGTGATCTCCCCGTGTTGAGAATCACTCTTATAATAATACCCGGGCCTAGAAAACCCAGGGATGCCCGGCCGCCGGGGAAGGCCAAGCGATTGGGGGGCATCGCAGCAATTCCAATACTCGAGCTGCCCGAGACGAATAACGGAACCTTCCCCTATTTCATGACCGTGGTTGTGGGAAACGTTAATAAAGGCGCGGCTTGGATGCGGTGATTTTTGGTATCGGCGACATAAAATGTGTCGCCATCCACGGTCACTCCCCACGGTTCCGCCAGTTCACCAGGTCCCGAACCGCGCCGCCCCCAGCTCCCCAAATGCGTACCATCCGGAGCGAAAATTTGCACGCGGTGATTGCCATAATCGGCGATCCATAAGTGGCCATGGCGATCCACGTCAATGGCATACGGGAATTGCATATCCCCCGGACCGGTCCCCATGCGTCCAAAGATGCGCACCCGTTCGCCTTGCTGCGTATACACCTTGATCCGGTGGTTGACCGCGTCCGTGATGTACAACAGCCCGTCTATCCCTTTCACAATGCCCATCGGACGGTTGAAATGTTCTTCGCCTTCACCGAAATCTCCCCAGGCGCGGTGCAAGAATTCGCCGGAGCGCGAAAAAACCTGCACCCGGTCATGGACGCCATATTCGGTGATGAACAACTCCCCCTGATCCCCGAAGGCGATGCTCGTGGGATAGATGAATTTCCCCGGCTCTTCTCCGTATTCTCCGAACATCAACAACAAAGTTCCTTCAGGGCTGTATTGGAGAATCCGGGAGTTATGCGTGTCGGGAATCCATAGATTCCCGGCCTCGTCGATGGCCAAGCCCGTCGGGGTGCCATTATCGTATTTCTCCAACTCCCATACTAACAAGCATGAGCCGTGCTTGTCGAATTTTTGAATCCGCCCGCTGCGGTCGATGACGTAAACCAAGCCCCCCCGCGCGTGGATCGCCCGCGGGCCGGCAAAACGGCCGGGCGTTCCGCCCCGCGATCCCCATAGGAAAGCCGGGGGCTCAACAACCCGCGAGGTGGAACACCCCCAGGGCAGAAGGAGGCAAACCACTAGAATGAGGAATAGAGCCGCTGGTTTTCTCATACCGGTCGATCCTCCAATACAGCCGGGGGATTCACGCACCGCAATCTCGCCCGTTGTCCCGTTTCGAGCATGGTTTCTGCCAGGGCTTCAAAGCAATCCGTGCTGCAAACCGCTTGCACCCGGTATACCCGGCTGGACGGCCGGCATTCCTGGATGATGGCCTCGCCTTGTACATCCGGCCAAGCCCGGAAATCCTCGGGGAACGCGGCCAGGCGAATCTGTTTTTCTACACCAGCAGAATTCGTAATCCAGTGGCCGAAGGGCGAGATGAGCGTTCCGTTTTCCAACCGGCCGGAGAAATAATTCCGGTAACCCACCAATTGAGCGGCATCCCGGTTTAGCGGATTCCGGACGACTTCGCACAGCTGGCCTTCCCGAACCACGCGGCCGCCGGACAAGATCACCAGCCGGTCTCCCAAGGCCAAGGCTTCGTCCAATTGATGTGTCACGGCCAGGATCGCCCGGTCTTCGCTCCGGCATTCCCGCAACCGCCGGATCAACTCTTCCCGCATCGGTCCTTCCACGCTGGAAAGCGGTTCGTCCAACAGCAGGTACGCCGGTTCCATGGCCAATGCCCGGGCCAGGGCCAGGCGTCTTTTTTCGCCTCCGGACAGTTGAGCGGGATACCGGTCCGCGAATGCCGCCAACCCCATCGAGTTCAAAATATCTTCCGTACGCCGATGGATATCATCCCGGTTATTCATGAACGTCCGCAAAGGGATTTGAATATGTTCCGCGGCCGTGAGCGCCGGCCAGAGTGCGTCTTCTTGAAAGCAAAATCCCACGCGCCGGTTTCGGGGTGGCACCCACTGGGTCTCCGAGGAGACAATTTCCTCCCCCAGTTTCACCACACCGGCCGAAGGGCGTTCGAATCCCGCGATAAGCCGCAGGCAAGTGGTTTTGCCCACTCCCGAGGGGCCGAACAACACGGTGATTTGACCTGCCGGGACCTCGAAATTCACCTCCCGCAAAACTGCCCGCGTTCCGCGGCGCAACGAGATGCCTTCGAGCGCGATCCGGATGGTTGAGGCAGGGAAGGATTTGTTCCGGTTCATGATCTTGCCCGTGCGGTCAGGGCGAACGCAACCATCAAGGTTAGGGCCGGGACCAGGAGTAACAACAGACCGATGGACGCCGTCCGTGATTCGCTTCCGTAATGCAGCAGATTGTAATATTCCACCGCCAGCGTATCGCCTCCGGGAGGATACAGCAGGATAGTCATCCCCACATCTCCCCACAGCACCAACATCACCAGCACCGTGGCCTGCAATCCCGGACGCCACAGCGCGGGCAGCAACAACCAGCGGACGTAGGGGAACGCCCCGACATGCAACAGCGAATCGAATTCCCGCTGCCGGATTCCGTAATACCCCCACAACAAAATTCCTGCCCCGTATCCCAAAAGAAACGTATGAGTTATATATGCCGCCAACAACGTGGCCGCCATCAGCGCGTCCGGCTGTACCCCGGGCCAATACGACCGGATTTGCAACCACCCCGCCCCGATCAACACCCCGGGGAGAACGAACAAAGCCAATAAACAGGCCGGGACGAGAGGATGATGCTTTGTGTTGAATGCCGAGGTGAACCATGTCCCCAAAATCACTACCCCGGCCGCCGCGGTGATGGCGTACAAGAGGCTGCGGATCACGATGGGCGCGTGCTCCGTCGTGACACGCCACATCAAAGATACCGATCCGGCGTGGCGCATCAGGCTGGCCAGCGGGACCAGGATGGATAGGGCAAACACCAGCGCCGTGCCGGCCAACGCCGCCGCGCGTAAGCCAGATGATTGCCAGCGGTAAGGCGGTTCCCCGGCGTGGATCGCCAATCCCCCGGGCGCCCTGGGCATGCCCCAGGCCATCGGCACAACCACCAGCAGGTAAGGAAGACAAAGCAGAAAGGCGCTCCAATCGCTGAACCGGGCGGTGAACTGAATGAAGATTTCCAAGGGATACACCTGGAGTTGAAGCAGAGAAGGGACTTCAAATTGCAGCAGACCCAAATAAAAAATCACCGCGCCGGCCGTGATCAGCGGCATCCGCCATGCTGGCCAGACCACCTTGCGGAACGCCGACCACCGGCTCATGCCCAATTGGGCAGCCTCCATTTGCGAGCGCTGCGGGCCGGCCGCCATGGTTAACAAAAGAAACGCGATGGGCCACAAGCACAGGCCTAGAATCCATCCCCCGCCGAAGACGCTATAAAGAATCCGCGAAAGGGTGCCATGGGCGTCCCACAGGATTCTCCCCTCCCCGGGGTGCTCCAACCGGGTGATGAATATCATCCAGGCCGAGGCAGCGCCGAAAGGGGGATAAGACAAAGGCAGCAGCGCCAGGACTCCCAGGAAAGGCCGGGTTTTCGGAGAAAGGCCGCAATACCCCCCATACACGATCAGGCCGAATCCCAACGCGAAGAAGGTGATCCAAAAGGCCAGCTGAATACTCGTGACCAGCCGCTCCAGGGCGTAGCGGTCGAACACACGCCACGAATTCCAAAATGCCCCGGCTTTGTCCGGCCCGGAGGACACCACCAACACCAGGACCGGCAGAATCAGTACGATCATCAGGGCGCCCCGGAGAAACCATCCGCCCTGGAAACGCTGTTTCACCGGAAGATCGTCCGCAACAATTCGAGACACGGTTCCATATTCTGGGCCACTTGGTTGTAATCCACCGTGATGGTCTTGATGGTGGAGAGGTCCGGTACCCCTTCCGGCCGGGGTATGGCATCCCGCACGGGGATCTGCTTCGCGCGGCTTTGCGCCAGCTGTTCCTCCACCGCTGGAGAAAGAAGGTAGTCGATCAGTTTTTTCCCGTTTTCGGGATTGGGACCGCCCTTGATCAAGGCGACGGTGTTAGGAATGACCAGCGTTCCCACCTCTTGTTCGCCCTGATCGACAAAGGCCATCCGCACAGGTTTCCCTTCTTCCAGAGCCGCGTAGGAATCGTCAGTGTCCGTCAATCCGTAAGCGATTATGCCTTCCACCACCGCATCCCGCACGCTGGCGTTACCTGGGAACATTTTGATACCCCGGCCCTGGATGGTTTTGATGATGAGGGTGAAACGCTCTTTGCCCCATAGGGTGTACAAGGCGGCCATATGCGTTGCCGTGGTCCCGAATTGCGGCGTCGCCATCCCCGCTGTTTTCCCTTGATAGATATCTTTTCCCATTGCCGGCACGGAGGCCGGAGTTTCGGTTTCCGGCACCAGGGTTTGGTTGATCAGCATGACCCGCGCCCGCACCGAAAAGCCTGTCCAGTAGCCTTCTGGATCTTTGTACTGATCTGGGATGTCTTGCGCCGCGGGAGATGTGTACGCTTCCAGCACGCCTTCATTTTTCAACTGAATTGTCCGCACGATCTCCGAATTCCAAAAGACATCCGCCTGGGGATTGCGTCTCTCCTCGAGCAGGCGGTTGAACAGGCCGGTGGTCTTGGTCATTTCCGAATCGTAGATCGCGTTGACTTTCAACTCCGGATTCTGTTCTTGATACGCGGCGATAACCGGCTCCGCGTAATCCCGGTCCACCGAGGTGTAGATCGTGACGGCATTCGATGCTCCGCCGCACCCTTGAACGCCCAACAAAACCATTCCAAACAAGAGGACCGCTATCCCCCCCGAAATCCAGGACTGCCTGATCACGGATGACTCTCCTTCTTCGATTTTTATTAAGAGTGTTATTCTTCTCGTTCTCCTTTTGCGAGAACGCCAGGAGAGGAGATTGAAGTAAAAGGCTTTCTCTACCCTGATCCCCTCCCAGAAGGAGGGAGAATGAAGGCGGCGGGAATGAATATCACCATCCCGCCATCCTGATTATTTCTGTCCCGACGCAATGGCCTCATTGTCCAGGAGATTGCGATTCTTGTCCACCGGCTTGAGTGGTGGAGTCCCTTTCGGTAGATGCCTCTCCGCTCTCGATGGCGTTGAAATAGGCGCGCACCTGGTAGCGGAACGGCAGGGGAACCCGCTCTTTCGTCAAGGCATCCTCGGCCGCTTGCTTGTATTCGAACAGCACATCTCCGGTGGCCGTGATGCCCGATTCGCCCTTCAGGGATTGCCCATCCACGGGTAATACTCCCAGCAACGGTCCGGGATTGAAACTTCCAGGCAATTGGTCAGGGTGCAAGGTGGTATCTGTCTCTTCCACCGGCGCTTTCCCGCCGCGCCCGATGCCCGGTCCTCCCATGCCCAGTCCCTGCTTCCGGCTGTCTCCCGGCTGCCAGGGACCCGTGCCATACGCGCCCAACCCCTTGCCTTGACCACTGCCCGAACATGAACCGTTGCAATACCCTTCCCCTTCCCCGAACAACAAACCGCATTTTTCGCAGACGCCGAATTTCCCCGACAGGGCGAACTTGGAAGCCTTCAGGTCCTTCAAGGCCCCCTCCAAAATCTTAATTTGCTCCATCAGGTCCTTGATGTCCAACAAATCCAGTTCCGCGAGGTTGAGCGGATTCAGCGCCGCGTCCAGTTCGCCCGCGTTTAGCAATTCCGCTCCGCTTTTCAGGGATTTCGCCAGGGGCTGGTTGGCGTTCATCATGGAAGCCAGTTGTTTCAGTTCTTCCGAAAGTTGTTTCTGGCTGTCCGCGTCGAAACTTTCCATTTTCAGTTGCTTCTGGATTTTGTTCAGTTCCTGCGCCGCTTTTTCGAAATGGTTCTCTTCGAAAGCCTCCATCAGCGCGCCGGTCATTTGAGGCTGAAGCGGGGACTTGTTTTTGTCCAGGGTGGGCTGCGACTCGGCCAGTTCCAGTTTCTTTTGTTCCCATTCCTGTTCCAGAGAGGAAAGTTTGGCCAATGCCTCGCGTTTATCGATTTTTCCTTTGGACAGATCGGTGGCCAGTTCCTTGATTTGCTTGGCCAGTTCCGAAGCCATTTTCGATTTTTCTTCCTGGGCTTTCCGTTCCAGCACCAGCCGCCGCTGCTCGAGCTTTTGAAGTTCCTTCTTAACTTCGGTCCGTTCCATGGCCTGCGCTTGCGAATGGTCCCTCCTGGTGAAGGCGTCCCATTGCGGCAACACTACGAGCACGAACAACAATACCAACGCCGGAACCCACAGCCACCGCGCCTCGGAAGGGTGTTGCAAGGGGAACGCGCGTTTCAACTCAGCCCCGGCAATGGACCGCACGGCGTCACGCAGCACCGCCTGGGTCCATTCCGGATCCAGCCGGCTGTTTCCATCACCGGTTATGTGGGACCGGCCGAATTCCATCGCCGAGGAGATCTTCTCTTTCAAGCGCAGACGTTTGTCGGCAAGCAAGGCGGTCTTTTCCAGGGTTCCCCATTGCCGCCAGGCCAGAATTCCGGCCACGGGGAGGGCCAGCAAGATCAACGGGATCAGAATCCAATGCGCTTCTTCCCCGATCGGGAAGAACTTGAAAAAAACAGCGGCCCCGCAAGCCAAAACCAACGCATAGAAAACGGATTTCACCAAGTAGAAATAGAGATTGACGCCCCCCGCCCGCCAATGCGCCCGCCGAAGGTATTTATAAATAGCCTTATACGCCTCTTGGGAACTCATTGGATTCTCCCTTCGGTTCCATCCCGTTTCCATTACAATCATACTGTATTTTTGTTACAAACGTCAACTAAATCCGGCCGCCCTTTTGCTGTCCCGCCCATTATATAACGAGGAAGAAGTGAAAAGGGGAGAGGAATTTTTGCTACTCCGGAAAGTGGTACTTTTCCCAGACAATAAGCTGGGTCACCCCATCAATTAGACTTTCTGTGCCCTGCCTCCAGTTCTCTCCTCCCTGGGATCCGGGGTGAGGAAAAATCCCTCTGTATTAATAAACCTTTGTTCGGCAAAAAATCCAGGTAAAAATGGGAGTGCCTGGCTCCCGCCGGGCCAAATGAAATGGATCCACCCGATGATACCCGCGGCTCACCAGGAGGTTCGCCTCCCCAATCAGAATCTTTGGGAAATGATCAATCCTCTGGATGAACCCCGGAGTGAAAGAGTATGGTATGGGCGGGTCCCGGTGTCCGCAGGGAAAACATGTTGCCATTTTCAAAGGAGGGCTTATTCATGATGCAATGGCCGAAGCGTTTGGGGCATCTCTTCCTGATTGGCTTGTATGTCTGCCTGGCATTCGCGGGCAAACCTTCCCTGGCGGAGGAGGAGCCGGATGGTTGGAAAGACATTACCCTGGAGTGGATCTACCAAAAGGAGAAACTCGGCATCCCGCCAATCGCTCCCGATCAACCCCATGATCTGCAATGGTCCACGGAGGGACATTTACTTGCCTACCTCGTATCCTACGCGACCGAAGCGCCGCACCTGGTGATTTACGATCCTGCCCAGGATGCCACGGCGTTTTTGATTTCCCCCTCCGCGCTGCATGACGCGATCATCCGCCTGGCGTCTCAGCCCGAAGGCGCGTCCATCGCTCCCACACCGGCGCCTCGCCCGTTTCCCCAAGAAGCCACCGCCATCGCCCGCATCGACGGGTATGAATGGCTGAAGAAATCCGGCGGCCTGCGGCTGCATGTGGGCGGAAAACGATACATGTGGGACCTGAAAGCCAACCGTCTTCGGGAAGACGTGCGCCCCGAATTGCCTGAAGGTGAAAAAAACGATGTCACCTTCTCCCCCAACGAGCGTTATGCCGCCTACACCCGCGCCAACGACCTGTATGTGTACGATCTCGAGCAGAAGAAGGAACTCCGTCTCACCCACGATGGCGGCGGGACGATTCTCAACGGTCGGATGACCTGGGTCTATTGGGAAGAACTGCACTACCGCCGGAGCTGGCGGGCGTTCGAGTGGTCGCCGGACAGCACCGCCATCGCCTACCTGCAATTCGACGAAGCGGGGGTGTCCCTCTATCCCGTGGTGGACTATTCCAATCCCGTCCCCGCCACCCGGATGATGCCGTATCCCAAAACAGGGACTAAAAATCCCGCCGTGCGTGTGGGAGTCGTGCCGCTTTCCACGCGGGAAACGCGGTGGATCGACCTTGGAGAGCCATATGAGTACATCGCCGAGATGGCCTGGCATCCCGGCGGCCAAATCCTGGCCATTCAAACCCTGAACCGGGCGCAAACCCAATTGCGGCTCCTGTTCGCCGATCCCGTCCGGGGAACCAGCCGCGTCATCCTGGAAGAGAACGATCCCGCATGGGTCAACGCGCACGGCGGGCCCTATTTTCTGGAGAAGGGCAAGGGATTTTTATGGCTGTCCGAACGCACCGGGTACCGCCATCTCTACCGCTACTCCGAGGATGGGAAGAAGGTAAAGGCGCTTACCCAAGGCGAGTGGGAAGTGAATCCCAGCCTCTGGGAAATCTCCCTGCCCATCGATGAAGCCAAGGGCCGGGTCTTTTTCAACGCGAGCAAGCCATCGCCTTTGGAAACGCAGTTTTATTCCGTGTCTCTCCAAGGCGGTAAAATTCACCCGCTCACGCGTGAGCCGGGAACGCATGACCTGACATTTTCCTCAGACCGCCGCTTTGCGCTGGACCATTTCAACAGCTTATCAGTCCCGCAGCGTATTCAGGTTTTGGATGACAAGGGCCGGATCATTCGGGTCCTGGGTGAGCGGACCATGGAAGACTATGCCCCCTACCGGATCAACATCCCGGAGATCGTGGAGCTGAAGAACGCCGATGGCCTGACGTTTTACGGTAGCCTGCTGAAGCCTTTCGATTTCGATCCAAACAAGAGATATCCGGTTATCCTGCATATGTACGCCGGGCCGGGCGGCCGGGTGGTGGCCAACCAGTTCGGCAACCGCAGTCCCCTGGATATGGCCATGGTCAACCGGGGATTCCTGCTGTTCCGCTTCGATCCCCGGGGGACGACGCACCGCGGGCGGGCGTGGGTCAACGCTATCCACCGCAACGCCTGCGACATTCCCCTCCAAGACCTTCGCTTCGCCGTGGAGTATCTCAAAAGCCTGCCTTATGTGGCGGGAGACCGCATCGGCATCTGGGGTTGGAGCAACGGAGGCTACATGACCTGCGCCGCGATGACCAAACTCCCCGGTGTGTTCCGGGCGGGCGCGGCGGTGGCCCCGGTGACCGATTGGCGGTTGTATGACACGATCTACACCGAACGCTACATGGGACTGCCGGACGAGAACGCGGAAGGCTATAAAGCCAGCGCCCCGGTGAACTTCGCGAAGCAGTTGGAAGGCGCGTTGCTGCTGGCCCACGGTGTCAGCGATGACAATGTGCACATTCAGAACATCTACAGCCTGGTGGATGCGCTGATCGAGGCGGAAAAGAATTATGAACTATACGTTTACCCCCAGCGCGATCATGGCATCGGCGGCGACGACCGGCAGTATCACCTCTTCCAGCGGATTATTGAGTTTTTCGAGAAAGAATTGAAACCGGATCCGACCGGAAATTAATGTAAGTAATGTAAATTCCTATGTAAAAAATTGGGATTTCACCGGGTTATCCGGTACGTGTGTGTTTTTTCAGATCACCGGTTCTCCTCTCTTCAAAATGATCAATGATGACCATACCCAAATTTCCTTCTCCCTCCAGGAGAGGGTTAGGGTGAGGGAGGCCCGGAAAGGGAAGTATTCATCCCTTCTTTGAATTAGAGTAAGTAGTGATCATATCTCATTTCAGAAATAGGAGAATTTCTGCCTTACAGGATTGCTCTTTTATTAGCGATTGCTGCAAATCAACCTCGCTCCGTACAGTTACTCTTCAGGTGCTGGCAGCGTGCAGCTCCGGATGGCGCGGTTGGCTTCGGCGGCCCGGATGAGCAAGATTTCCAACCGGGAATAATAATCGTCTGTCTCCAATGAGGCTTTCCGGCTTTTCAATTCTTCGATCTGGTTCATCAGGGTCACATAACGCTCCACCAAATCCGGGGGAACGTAGGGGGGAAAGACATAATCCTGGAGGAAACACCGGGCAGCCACCTTGCCGTCCCGGCTGGCGGATGAAGATTCCTGCACAGCGGTGGAAACGGTTTCATCGGATAGAGTCAACGGTAACCGTGTTCCCAGGCCGTCGCCGTTGTCGTCCAGGAGGGCATGTTCGGTGGCGATCAGGTCCTGCTCTTTGTACCAGGCTTCGGTCAGCGCTGCTCCTTGTTGGCAGGCCTCGAGCACGGAAATCCGCTCGTCCCGGTCCTGGTCCGCGCTGCCTTCCTCCAATCCTTTCAGAAAACCTTCCATGAACTCGGTGGCGTTGCGTTCGTCCACACTTTTGGTCGCCGTGCAGAGGATACGACCCGGGCCGCTCAACACGTTGATGAACCCCGCGCTGCTGGAGGTGGAATTGATCAGCACGATCCGCCCGGCAGGAATTGGATCGAGATACTCCTTGAATTCCTTAGCCGTGATGTCTTTCCCTGGTATCTGAAAGCGGGACTCCTCTCGCAAATAACTTCCGTGACCAATGAGGAACACAAACAACTCATCGCTGGCCGAAACAATCCCGGACAGCGCAACTAGTTGCCGCTGGATGTTTTCCTTATTCGATACCCAGATAGGAGCGTCCGGCACGCTGGGCGATTCGGTCAACAGATGAACATGTTCCCGCGGGTGATTCAGCCGTTCGATGAGAACGTCCCGCAGCCGTTCGCCCCACGCGGCAAATTTCTGCTTGTATTCCTCCGTCCCGCCACTGCCGCATAGGATCAACGAATACTTCGCTGCCTCCGCGTCATTGAGGAGGCGGCTCCACACCGGTAGTACTAAAATCCCGATTACCATCAAAACCACTCGTTTCCTGGCCGGTTGGATCATGGGCAGCCTCGCTTGCGGCGCGCGTACCATTCCACCGAAAGCATCGCGGCCAGCAGAAAGAAGAAGAGGGGATTATGCCACAGATGCAAGCGGGCGGTTTCGGCGCGGGGATCCGGCGTCCAGGGGATGCGGGAAGCCAGGCTCGCGGTTTGGCCGATGGAGATAAACTCACCACCGGTCCGGGAAGCGATCTCTTGCAAGAAAACGGGATCGTATCGTGGATTTTGGAATTCGCTCTCGTCCGGCGCCACCAGAAACGCTTCGTCCAGCGATCCCACGGCTTCCCCTTGCTCGTCCGCGGCCTGAACGGAAAGACGGTGCAAGCCGGTTTCCTGGGGTTGAAACTCGCAGGCGTACAAGCCCGCTTCCTGGATTGATTCCTCTACACCTAACGGGATTTTTCTGCCCGAGGGAGTAGTCACTTCGGCAGTAGTTCGCAGTCCTTCGCGCTCGTTGAACCGTGGGTCGCGGATGACCAGATCGAAACGAACTGGTTCCGAGACGAGATAGGCGTCGCGCTTCTCGCGCCAAGCCACCGGCTGGGGCGTCTCGATTACCAAATGACGGATGACCTGCCGCCACAGCCGCGCGAAGGCCGGATGGTCCTCTCCGGTGTGCATCTGCCAGGGCCAGGTTTCGCCCATGGCCAGCACGGCACAGCGTCCATGGCCAAAGCGCTGGATAACGAACAGGGGCTGGTTGTCGAGTTCCGGCGTCTCGCTGCGGCTGCGGGCGTAGACCGCCGCGCCTGGCCGCACCAGGGCAAAGGGAACCAAGTTATACAAAAGCGGTAAATCGCCCCAAATCTTTTGATTCGTTTCCGGATCGGGATCCAACGCCCACGCGCCGGAGAGTTCGCCCTCCCGCGCGGGAACCGCCTGAAACGGATGCGTGGCGCTGAGTTCCTGGAAGAGAGGGTCTGGCGTTGTAGGGATCACGGGCAGCAGGGACGCGATAGGATGGCCTCCCGGCCGTTCTTCGAGCATCGAATCCCGCCCGGCCAGCACCAGCAAGGATCCGCCCCGCCTGTCCACGAAGGCGCGGGTCAGTTCCAACGGCTTGGCCTGGAAGAAATGGAGCCCCACGTCGCCCCAGATGATCAGATGGAAGGGAAACAATTCTTCCTCATCCGAAGGATAGCCTTTTTTCAATTCGGATTCCGAAGCGCCCAGGCGGAGGTAGATGGGCTCATCGTAACGTCCGAACTGTTCCGCGTCCGTGCCGAAACCTTCGTAGAGCGGATTGGTTAGCGTAGTCTTACTGCCCCGGTACACGAATTTCCTTTCGGCGGCGGAGATCATGATCAGGCTGGTGAGTTGCAGCTGCTCATCTTCCCGCAAGGCCTCGCGAATGAATTTGTGCTCCCAGTTGGGCCGGGCGCTGACATAGAGGATGCGGTATTTCTTGGGAGTGTTATCGGCCAGAAAGCGGCGCGAATTGTTTTGCGTCAACCGGTCTTTACCCGGCGCGCGGATGTCCTTGACGGCGGCGGGGCTGTCTACCGGTCCGGTGGAGGCCAGCCGCACCCGCGCTTCGTACTCCAGCCATTCGGGTTTGGCGGGAATGAATTCCAACCGGACCTGGCTGAGTTGCTCCGGGCCGGTGATGGCCAGCCGCTGGGATTGAACGGTCTTGCCGGACTCGATCACTTCGATTACCGCCTCTTCGCCCGCCAGGCCGGTGGCCTCGATGTCCACATTCACCACCACGGGGCTGCGGTCAAAATGCGTCCGGCGCACGGAGAGACGGGTTATCCGGATGTCCCGCCACGGTCCTTCATCATCGAGTCCCACAGTGAACACGGGAGGGGTGGCGGATAGTCCGCTCAAGAGATCCGCTTCCGGCAGGGCCGGCTGTTGGATGCCATCGGAAAACAAAATCACGGCGGTGACCGGGTAGCCGTTCCATTCCCGCAACGCCTGCCGGACCGCGCCCGTGATATCCGAACGGGATTGAGAAAAACTGAGATCGCCCAGCCGCTCGAGCCGTTCGATCTGTTCGCCGAAACGGTATTGTACCACCTGGTATTTTTTCCGCAGCGCCTCCGTCAGTTCCTTATAGACGGTGGTTTCGATCGCCAGCAGGCGTCCGCCGCGCGAGACGCCACCGGCTCCTTCCACACGCATGCTTTGGGAATCGTCGAACAGCAGCAGGACGTATTGGTCCGACGGCTGAATCCGGGATCCGGTGACGCAGGGATCGAGCGCTAAAAACAAGGCAAGAAGCACCACGCAGGCCCGCAGTATGGAAAGGGCCCAACGAGGCCGGCGGCGCAAGGGAGAGAGACGCGTCCAGGAATACCACCCGGCGCCCAGGGCGGCGGCCAGCAGCAGCATGAGTCCGGTCTCGAATCCCACCGGGGAGTTGAATTCAAAATGGACCGCGGCCAAATCGTTCACGCCCGGTCCCGCCAGCCAGTCCAGCCCATTCACAATCGCCAAACTCCAATATTCCGCTTCATTTATAATGCCTCATTGCCGTGCCGGTTCGGATTCTGAAAGTGCTTTGAAATACTCGGCCACCTGTTTTTGGTACCGGGCAGGAACGCCGCCCTCGCCACGCAACACAAACTCCCGCTGAGCCAGCCTCCGCTCGATTTCTTCATCGATTCGCGCCGCAGCCTCCACCAAAGGTTGGAACACCAGCCGGGAGATTAAATCGTAAATCGGCGGGCGGAGGGAACGACGGTACTCGCCTCGCAGATCTTCCATGGCCTCCCGGATTGCGGCGATCTCCCCGCGGTAGGGACTGTTCTCGGGCAACAGCGAAGCGGCATCCCGCAAGGTCTCAAGCCACCGCGCCGCGTCTTCGTCCATGAAGCGCCGCAGGTCCCCGGGCGTGCGGGGGAAATCGAATCGTTCCCAGAAAACGCGGCCGCCGCCCGGCCCGCTGCCGCCATACCCGCGCTGGCCGGATTCGCTCCCTCGCTCTCCGGTGTTCTGGCTGACGCGCGGATTGCCGTTATCCGGTGGTCCTGGCCGCGCGCCCGATTCTCCGTCCCGCTGTTCTTCTGGTTGCCCCGCCGGTTGGCCCGGAGATTGCCCGCCTTGTTCTCCCGTTTGCTGCCCCGCTTGTTGTCCGGCTGGTTGCTCCGATAGTTGAGATTGTTCGGATGGGGATGAATTCTGGGATTGCCCTCGGGTGGATGCGGCAGTCTGGCCTGGCGAGACAGATCCTTCCCGTTCGGCGTTTGGATCTTCACGAGCTCCTCCCTGGGGATCGTTGGTCGTTGCATTATCGGATCTTTGCCTGAGTTGACGGGCGGCCGCCGGGACTTCTTCGGTGGCGTCTTCCACCGCGGAAGCACGCCCGGAGGCGGTATTTGGCGTCCCCGTTCCCGAAGCCTCCGCGAGGCCCTCGCGAGCCGCGTCGTTGGGATCATTCGGGCGGGATTCCTCCATCACCCGGCGCAGCCTTTCCAAGGCCAAGCGCATGCCTTCAAGGTCGTCTCCGATCAGGAAACCGGAAATCTCTTGCAGTTCTTGCGCCGCTTCGCCGATCCGCTGGGCGATTTTCTCTTCCTGCATGATGGCTGGATCCCAAATGCCGTACCGGATGAGAGGAAGATTCTTCTCTTTTTCGATCTCTTCCAGGATCTCTTTCTGACTGGTGCGCCGCAGCCAATCCCCCAGTTTTTGCGACAGGAGTTTCTGGCTTTGCTCCGATCGTTCGGCCAGGTTGCTGACTTCATCCAGAAGGTTTTTGAAGTCCTGCGCCAGTTCTTCCTTTTGCTTCAGGACCTCGTCCTTGGGTTCGTCCAAGGTTTCATCGAGCGCGGTTTGGGGTGATTCCATTTTTTCCTTGAGTTGTTTCACTTGCTCAAGGATGGCTTGCTCCCGGGCGGAGATTTCGGCCATCCGCTCTTGGATCTCGTTCATTTTTTGCGCGGCCGCATCCCGTGAATATTGGCGCAGATTCTCTTCCAACTGATTCAGCGCCGATACCGCGCGCGACCCGGCCGACCGCGCTTCTTGCAACTGGTTCTGTTGGAGGTTTTCCAGACCCCGGTTCATCTGCTCCCGGACATTCTCGAGATTTTGGCGGGCTTCCGCGCTGCCGGGATTATTCAAGGGGCGCGCAGATAAGTGCTGTTGCAGTTCATCGAGGCGTTCGAGGTTGCGTTGTTCCTCCTCGATCAGTTTTTCCAACCGCCGGCGCATCTCTTCCCGCTCTTCCTCCGTTTTCGCGGATGGCTGTTCTGATATCAGCTTGGAGATTTCCTCCTGAATGGTACGCTGGCGCTGGGTCAGTTCCTTGATTTTGTTGAGTGATTCATCCGTCTGGGCCAACTCTTCCTGGGGACGCCGTTCTTCTTCGTAGAAGTTGCGGGTACGGTTGAGTTCCAACTCGTTGATCTCCGGACGGTCCTGTTGCGCCTGTGGTCCACCACCTTGGTTCGCGCTGGCCAGCTGCTCTTGCACCTGGGACCGTTCCGGCTGCATTTTGAGAATCAACTGATAAGCGGTTTGTTCATGGCCGGCCGCTTCGGTCAACGCCGCGGCAGGTTCGGGCAGGTTCGCGGTTTCCAAAGCTTTCACGGCCTGGTCCATCGCTTCCAGCAGACCAGCCCGGTCCGCGGCGGACCCCTCTAACATCGATTCGGCCGACGCGGTCCGTTCGCGCAACCGTTGCTGCGCTTCGATGATCGTGCCGCGTTTCTCTTGATACTTGGCCTCCTCCAGGGATTTGAAATTCCGGCGCAAATTCCAGGTGGCGATCAGGATTTCCTTCTGGCTGGCCGCGTCTTGACCAGCCCCGGCGCTTCCGCCACCGGGCTGGTTTTGTCCACCGGATTGATTGGAAATGGCTTCCTCATACAGATGCTTGAACGGGCGGATTTCTAAAAAATAAGGATCGCCTAGTTCTTCATACGCGTCGCGGCCCGGCTTTTGGTCCTTCGCCCAGACCGTCCAGGTCACGAGATCGCCCGGTTCCACATCCATCTCTTCCAGCATCAATTCAAACTGGCCCCGGGCCTGCGTGAGAAGCGCGCCCGTGGACGAATCCGGACGCAACGAAATCCGCACCGGCTCCCGCCCCGCCACTTCGTATTGCAGGCCGTAATCCGCCAGGCCGTGGTCGTCGGTCACTTCCATTTCGAAGGGGACTTCCTCCAGCATGGTGACGCCCTGGTCGGCACGGGGGAACACGATCTTAACTTGGGGCGGCGTGTCGGGCACGGCCTGAATCCCGTACGAAGGATCGTATTCGCTGGCGTCGCCGTTCCGGTCCGTGAGGTGGATCGAGTACGATCCATTTTCCGTGAGCCCAATTTCCGTGACCCACAATTGTTCGGCGGCCTGGCTCATGGGCAGGCGCTCACCGGTGTTCATCACCAACTCCGCGCTTTGCAGCGGTTTGTTCACCCAGGCGGAGATCCGCACGCACGTGCCCTCCACGGCGGAGATCGCCCCGCCGTTGGGGACTTCTTTCGGCTCCATTTCCAAGTAATCCGGGTAGGTGTAAGTCAGGTCAATCGACTCCACCCGGGGCGGATACCACACGGCGATGCGGTACACATCCGACGATTGGTCACCGTACTGGACCTGGTACTCCACATCGTTCTGGATATTGAGGAACGTGTGATAAAACGCGCCGCGGGAGGGGCTGGGCTCCATCGCATTCGTGTTCCAGGGAGCGTCGCCCTGCCGCCAGCGGATGGCAGCCGGATATCCCGGCTGGCCGGGTTGCAGCAACACAGCCTGCTGATCGCCCCGCCGCACCCGCGCGTTGCCCGGCTCGACCGTGAAGCCGGCCGTGGACCTTACAGTCTCAAGGGATGTCTGTTTCCAATGAAATTCAGGTATCCAGGCGCGGTGAAAGAGGGACACAAGCCCAAGCGACAGGAAGAAAAAGCCCCCCGTGATCAGCACCATTTTGACCAGGGTGTCGGTGTTCAACAAATCGGCGAATGAGATCCGGCGGGTGAATTGTTCGGATTCCTTGAAAAACTGCTCAATCATCCAGGCAGAGGAGCCGGAATAGCCGTCCCGTTGAAACTCGACCGCGCTGATGATCCGGTTTTCCAACTCCGGATGGTTCTCCTCGATATACAAGGCTATGCGTTGGGGGGATATGGGATCGCGCATAGGCCGGTACAGCCAATACCAGACGGCCCAACCTTCGCATGCCAAAAACAGCAGCAACAGCCATTCCCGCGAATGCTCCCATCGTTGCGTGGCAAGCAACACAAGGGAAAACAAGAGGATCAACCCGGCGGTGGCCTGCCCCACCCGGACCAGGCCGCGCAACACCATGGCGCAAGAGTATTGATCGGCGACCTGCCGGACTGCGGTTTCCAACTTGGTTTTTTCCGGGGAAGTCGATGGCATGGAATTCGCTCCTTTCCCTGTTTACTGGCTCGATTCGCGGGCCTGCCTCTTCGCTTGTTCCTCTTCCCGCGCGGCCAGCCGGGCGGCGTACCCGCTTTCCACCAGCAGCCCAATCCACAAGAGCACCAAAAACGCCCGCCCGAATTCCCGCCGGGTCCTGGTGTTTTCTTCCATGGAAGCCGTTTCGGAACCATTGGCCGTCAGCAATGGGCCCGGAGGACGGGAACCCAGCCGGGCAATCAATTCTTCCGGCGGGACACGCGCCGGATTCGATTCCTCCGCCTCCACGTTCACGCTGTCCACGCGCGCCCATTCCGTGAGATTCTCCGCCCGCCAACGCAGCCATCCCGATTTTTCGAGCCGGATCGGATTTTGGGCAATGGCTTCCGGATCCAACGTGTGCATCGCTTCACTCCCCGGCGGCTGAATGATCCACGGCTTGGGAGCGGGATGGAGCGAGGGCGGTTCGTTCACGCTCTCACTCACCTGCCATGCGCTTTTTTCTTCCCGTCCGTCCGCGAGATAAAAGAGCGTTTCGTACAACAAGGGAACAAATTTCGGGCTTTTGGGCAGATTGCTCCATTCCAGGTCTGGGCTGAACGCCCAGAGGATCACACGGCCTTCGCTCAGAGGGATCTCAACGATCACAGGGTGGTTCTGCCCCGGTGAATCGCCTTCCACCAACGCCAGGATTTTGAGCCCATTCGATCCCGGCGCGGCTTCAAGGAGAACATGATTATAGAAATGAACCGGCGAGAAATCGTTCAGCTGAGATCCTTGGAACACGCGGAAGATGGGATGCTCGAAGTCGATCCACGAGAGCAAATCGAAATGCTCCGGGCTGGTCTCGGAGTGGCGGAAGCCGGCCGACCGCAATCCCAGCGCGGGCAACAGGGACGGGTTCAACGCATTGGGGGACATGGTTTGATTCAAAAAGAGGAAAATCCGGCCCCCTTGCCGCGCGATGGCCAGAATCCGTTCAGTGGTTTCCTCCGTGAGTCCCTCGAGATCCCCGGCGACGAGAATATCCGTGGCCGATTCGCTTCCTATAGGTTCGTTCTGGAATTCCGATTGGGGGATGAACCGCAACGTCCAGGGCTGGTACTCTGCGGTGCTCAGCGCGCGTTCCAGAAACCAGGCCGCCGGCCAGCGCTTTTCCGGCTGGGGATCCGCGAGGATCACGAGGCGCAACGGCCGGGGCGGATTCCATGTGAAGTACCGCCGGTTGTCGAGCGCCAAGGTGTCCGCGTCGATTTCGAGCCATCCCTCGTGGATCCGGTCCAGTTTCGCGGGAATGGTGAACGAAACCTGCGTGGCATTACCAGGTTTTACCGGGATGTGCGCCCGCCTGGCTTCGGTTCCGTCCACGAAAAGCCGGACCGTGCGGGGCTGCTCATCGGCGGCCGACCAGTTTTTGATTTTCCCTTGGATCCGCAACTCGCCCGCGGGAGTAGGCCGGACAAAAATATCCGTGAGCGCGTAATTCACTCCGCCCGGGGTTCCCACTTCAACAGGAACCAACTCGATCCGCGGTGAAAGTTTCCACTCCGAGGACGCTTCCGGCATCCCAACCCGCTGGCAATCGCTGACCAGGTGAATCATCCGCTTGCGATCCGACTTGGCTTGCTCTGCCAGCAACCAATCTTGGGCCAATTGCAGAGCGGGGAGAAAAGCGGTGCGCGCTTCGGTCAATTGCGCGGATTCAATTGCCTGCCGCGCGCGGAGAATCGTGCCGGCCTCGGGATCCGCCGGATTCCGCAGCGGAGCCAGAGGCAACGCATTCTCCGCGAAACCGATGACGCCTACGCGGTCTTGAGAATGGAGCGAATCGAGAATCGCCAGCGCTTTTTGCTTCGCTTCCGCGAAATGATTCCCAGTACCCATGCTGTACGAGCGATCGAGCAAGAGAACATGCCATTCGGATTCCCGGGTATCCTGGGCCAAGGCCGGTGTCATAATGCAGGGACGCAGGAACGCGGCCACCAGCCATACGAGCAGCAACATGCGCCATAGCATCAGGAGAACATGCTGGACTTTCCGCCGCTCGATGACCTCTTTCCGGGTCCGGGGAACGAACATCAGACTGCTGAAGCGCACGGCTTCCCGCTCGGGCTTGCGGATCCGGTGGACGATCCAGGGAACCGTCAGCAGCGAAAGTCCGGCCCAAAAAAGAGGCGCGAGGAAGGAGAGTCCCATCAGCGTCCTCCACTGTGCGGCCGGTTGCGGCGGGCGCTGGTGGCCATCAACAAGGCATTCCGCCGCTCGATGAAAAACCGCAGCGCGCGGTCGAGTGGTTCGGACGTGACGAATTCCTCGTAATCGGCCTCAGCCGCCAAACATTCTTGCCGGATGAGCGAAAAGTGCGCGGTCCGGTTCAGGAGATACTCTTCGCGCACCGCCGCGGGCACGACGAATTGTTCGTCTTCCAATTCGGCGTCGATCAGGGTTACGGCGCGGTCGAAGGGAAATGTCTGCTCGGCCGGATCGCTGATCTGGAAGACGATCAGATCATGTTTCCGTGCCTGGAGGGATTTCAGGTTTTCCAGCATTTCCCTGGCAGGTTGCAGCAAGTCGGAGATCAGCGCCACCATGCCCCGCGGTTGGATGACATCGCCCAGGTAGCGCAAGGTCTCGGCCGTGTCGGTGCGATGGGAAGGCCGTTGATTGTCCATCTCGATCAGGAGCCGGTACACTTGCTGAGGCGTGGCCTTGGGGGGGATGTAGGCGCGGACGGTGTGATCGTACACGATCAAGCCCACGGCGTCCTTTTGCCGGGAGAGGATCATGGCCAGACAGGCGGCCAG
>ERZ795060.422-NODE-422-length-58152-cov-16.286745_pt1 | contig 58152 bp, 59 predicted proteins | sample MGYA00375144_ERZ795060 | MGnify/ENA primary metagenome ERZ795060 (study PRJEB30189, sample SAMN05720157) | activated sludge metagenome | isolation source: anaerobic digester from wastewater treatment plant | place: Japan | collected 2015-05-15 ... | reverse complement strand
TTGGTTCTTTTTTTGTTGGTTTGGTTGGTTCTTTTTTTGTTGGTTTGGTTGGTTCAAATTTATATACTTTGTTTATTTTTATTAGGTAGTCCATTTGGGATTCTCTTATTTCGAATAGTTCTATGAGTGTGTCGATTTTGTCGATAATTTCTAGGATTTTTTCCATTGCCTCGGATTTCATGTATCTGTCGTATGAGGCTGCGATTGGGATGCCTTTTTTGAGTAATATGTAACCTTCGCTTGAGGCGTGGGTAACTCTGATAAATCCGTTATATTCTTTTCTGGCGAGTTTTTCTAGAAATTTATAAAAGTTTAGTTCATCACCATAGGAGAGTTGCACAGGCCTTGTGATTGGTAAATCCATCCATCACTCCCCTGGATCGGCTATTCTTTTTTAATAAGTTTTATCTCTGGGGGAGTGACAATTATAATGTCCTTTTCGTTTTTACATAGGAGTATGGCTTCTGCTTTTTCTTTTTCCCTTAAATTTTTTATTTTTTCCCCCGCAACTTTGAAATCTTCTAGGGATTGCATTTTTAAATGACTTAAGTCTAGTATTACCGGGTTTTTTTCTTCTGTTATCTGGTTTAAGGCGGCGTCGATGTCTTCAATATTTTTTGCTTTCATTAATATTATCTCATAGAAGGAGTGTTCAGGTACTATGATTGTCTCGGTTTCTTCTTGTTTTTCCTCCTCGTTCAATCCTATGGTTTCCTTTAAGAAATTTATAACATCTCGCAATTTATATCTCTCCTATATAATCTATGATAGCATCTAATAATTTAGAGGAGCCTCCATTTTTCACATCGGCAACTGGGAGGGTATATTGGTTTTCATATTTATTTATTAGTTTTTCTTTTATATAATCATTTATATTTCTCAAATTTAGGGAAATGCCAACAACTTTCGTGGGTTCAACGGCCTCTATTGCCTCTATTTCCTCCTTCACGCCCAGGGGATGTCTGTAAGGGTGTTTTGGCCGGTGGCATACTATACATGCATTGGGCATGGAACCTACGAGGATCGCGGCTGATAAACCTCTTGGGTGGGGGTTTTCCCTTTCTGTTAAACTGGCCTGGCTTTCAACGAAAATTATATCAGGATCCTTTTTTTCTTCCATGTATTTTATTGTGCCCATGAGGGCTGCTGCAACGTCCATTACAGATAAGCTGCCTGCTCTGAAGTTAATATCTATTGGCTCTTCTAATCCCATTTCATCAGTAGATATTACTGCGGGTTTTAGACCTCTTTTTTTGGCTTCGAAGCCTAGCATTCTTGTGGTGGTTCTTTTTCCGCATTCTTGTGAGGTTCCTCCAATGTATATTACTGGGGTTTTGTGTTTGTAGTTTATTTTTGGTAAGATTTCTGTGCAGTGTGTTGGTGCTATTCCCATGATTTTGCGTACATTGTCCAGGCGGGGGCTTATCTCTAGGATTGATACGTTGTTTTCATTGGCTAATTTTATTAGAGATTGGTTTTCGGCGAGTGGTAGAGATCTGAATGATGTTACAACATTTTTTCCTTCGTTTATTGCCTGGACTGCATATTTTAGGGCGGTTCCTTCGGCGCCGATTGGTAACATTATGGCAACGCTCTTGGCGGGTGTTTTCTTGAGGAGTTCGAGGAGGTTTGATGATACTATGGAGCCGCAGAATTTTTGTCCATGTTTCGATGGGTCGTCGTCTACGAATCCTACGGTTTCGACTCCTTCGAAGTTTGCGAATTTTTCTCCCCCTCCACCACAGCCTATTACTATGAATGGGTTGAGTTTTTTAAGTTCTTTTACAGAAGATAAGATGTACAAAGAATCACTCCTTGATAGTCTGTAGGAATAGAAACCTTAATTAGTTATGTGTACTTTACCTAATAATAAATATTTGATGATTATATAAATTTAGGGGATAGGTATTATGGTTGAAATGATTGAGAGAGTACTTAAGGATTTAGGCAGGATTAATGGTGTTAATGGATCGTTGGTCGTTGGAAAGGATGGGCTTATAATAGAGAGTGAAGTTCCATCTGATATAGACGCCGAACTTGTGGCTGCGATGGCATCTGCTGTTTTCGGTACTGCTGAAAGGTCAGCGGAGGAGATAAAGCAGGAGCCACTTGAACAAGTGATGATAGAGGGTAGTAGAGGTAAAACTTTGATGATCGACGCAGGTGAGGGTATACTTGCAGTTATAACAGATGTTGATATAAACCTTGGACTTATAAGATTAGAGATGAGAAGAAGCGCGGAGAGAGTGCGTGACCTGTTAACATAAACTTATTTTCATGGGGAGTAAAAATATTGAGAAAACCATATGTAATATTGATAGGTAGCGCATCAGGGATAGGTAAATCCACAATAGCCGCTGCTATAGCCAGTGAATTAAAGATAAAACACCTTATAGAAACAGATTTCATCCGAGAGGTTGTGAGGGGGATAATAGGACCCGATTATGCTCCTGTCCTTCATAAATCATCCTTTGACGCTTACACCGTCCTTAGAGATAAAGATAGATTCGAAGACTATGAATCATTGGTAAGCGCAGGGTTTGAAGAACACGCATTCTTTGTCATCCCAGCCATCGAAAAAGTTATCAGAAGAGCCATTGAAGACGCGGATGATCTGATCATTGAAGGCGTACACCTAGTCCCAGGCCTCCTGGACATATCAAAGTTCAAGGATGATGCATCAGTACACTTTTTTATATTATCTGCTGATGAAGAACTCCACAAGGAAAGGTTCGTGAAGAGGGCTATGGAGGTCAAAAGGGGTGGTAAGCATCTTGAATATTTCAAAGAGAACAGGATCATCCATAATCATCTAGTGAGTAGAGCGAAGGAGCATGATGTGCCTGTAATTGACAATGAAAGCATAAACTGTACATTGAAGAGAATGCTCTCTTTTATAAGACAGTACTGTAAAGTGATAACATTAAGACATCCTGTAGATAAGTTAGGTGAAGTGATAGATATAGTGATTAGGAAGTGTGGTGGACGTATAGTAGACGTATCATATTATATCCCAGGATTTACAGAGCCGCTTAAAAGGGATGTGAATGTATATGATCCTAGGGAGGCTCAGAGATTCCTTGACAGGCTTCAAAGCAATCCCAAACGCAAAAGAGACCTTGAAAGACTTTACAGGTTGTCGGATAATATACACTCACATAAGATATGCGCACCAGACAAAGAAAGCCTTGATAAGATAATTGAAGAACTTGACAAAAAAGGATTACTATACAAGAAGGAAGTGTGAATCGCCTTATGAGAATTGACTGTCCAGTATGCCATACTAAAAAATCATTGGAAGTTATAAGCCACATTGAGAAGATACCATACTTTGGAGAGATCATGGAATCCACCCTAATATGCCATGAATGTGGATACCGCTACAGTGATGTTCTCTGCCTAGACCATGGGGATCCCATGCGATATTCCCTGGACGTGGAATCTGAAACCCTAAACGCTAGGGTGGTGAAATCTCAATCAGCCACTATAAGGATACCTGAGCTAGGCTTAAAAGTGGAGCCGGGGCCACGATCAACAGCTTACATTTCAAATATTGAGGGGGTTATCGAAAGATTCCAAGCAGCTGTTAAAACGGCGCTAAAACTCTTTGAGGATGAAAAAGCCCAGGAGAGATCTCTCAAGTTGCTTGAGGATCTTGAAAGGGTTAGGAGTGGTGAAAAAAAGGTTAAGGTTATAGTTGAGGATCCTATGGGGCAGAGTTTCATAGCTCATCCAAGGGTTTCAAAGCGTAAGTTAACCGACGCGGAAATCAAAAAACTTAAAACTGGTTTTATAACAATCGAGAGATAATATTACTTTCTATTCCTCTCTTAATCTCATTGTACGTTCAACATCCTCAGATAGAGCGTCACAATCTGCCTTTATAGCCTCAAGATGCTTTATTATCCTCTCTTTTTCCTTGTTTATCCTTTCTATGTTCTTATATGGATATATGCATTCTTTGAACATGTCATATTCCACTGTCGCATAAGGATACTTGTTTAATTCTCTGCAGATCTTCTCTAATATCTCACCTAAGAACTTGTTCATTTCAACCTTGACTCTCTCCCTTATCATCTTGTCACTGTCAAGATGTTGTTTCATGAGCCTTACAACCTCTGCCTTAGCAAAGGGTAATTCTTCCTTCTCAGTTTCGCTTTCCTGAACCATGAAATTACCTCCCTAATCCAATATTAAGGCTCCAGAGTATATAAACATTTGGATGATTAAAGAAACCCTAAATTTTCTGGGGGGAATAAAATTATACTTTTGAAGATATTAAAGATAATTTTAAGGAAGATTAAAACAGCCTAAACTTTGCTTATTTCAAGAGTTAAATCCAAAACAGGCGTTGAATGCGTGATAAAACCCATTGATATCACATCAACCCCAGTAGTCGCATAATCACAAATATTATCAGGGTTTATACCGCCTGAAGCTTCCAGGATCACATCATCCCTCAAATCTTCCCTTTCAAGTGCTTCAATCACATTCTCAATAATGGCAGGTTCCATATTATCTAGGAGTATTATATCCACACCACAGCCTGCAGCGAGAATAGCATCCTCCACACTCTCAACCTCTACTTCTATCTTCTTTGTGAAACTTATATAAGATTTAACTCTCCTGATAGCCTCTTCAAGATCTCCAACAAGAGAAATATGATTATCCTTTATCATCGCACAGTCATCAAGCCTGAAACGGTGTGTATCCCCACCACCAATACGGATGGCCTGTTTTTCCCACCATTGCAATCCAGGGGTTGTCTTGCGCGTGCCTGCAATTATAATATTAGGGTTACATCTCCTCGCCTTTTCCACCATTTTATATGTTAAAGTGGCTATGCCACTCATCCTCATCATAAGATTGAGCAGTGTTCTTTCAATTAAAAGGATATGACGTGCATCACCTTTCATTGAAAGTATAATTTCATCCTCTGCTACCATATTACCATCTATTTTATATGATTTAAACTCCAGATTAAAATCATCACAAGTGATCTCTGCGATCTCAACCCCTGCTATTATACCATCATCCCTAGAGATTATCTCTGCTTCAGCTTCCATCCCAGCCCCTATAAGCGCATTGGTAGTTATATCCTCAAAACCCATATCCTCTTTTATCAACTTCCTTATCATATCGATCAAATGAGTCACCCCCTATGATAAAATATTAACAATGGAACTATAAACCTTTTACAAAGGGGATGAAGTGATAAAAATGGAATTAACATTCCTCGGAACTTCGGCGGCAATACCCTCCAAAAAAAGAAATCATACTTCAATAGCTTTGAAAGCATTTGGAGAAATATTTCTATTTGACTGTGGAGAAGGGACCCAGCGACAAATGGCAAGGGCGAAGGTAAGTCCAATGAAAATAAAGAATATATTCATCAGTCATTTGCATGGTGACCATATCCTAGGTTTACCCGGGATGATCCAGACACTAGCATTCAGGGGACGGACGGAACCATTACATATATTCGGCCCCCCAGGTACTAAGGAGGTTCTTGAAGCCGCGATAAAACTTGGCTATTTTTCAATGAACTTCGATATCTATGTGCATGAAATAGGCGCGGGTAAAATCATGGAAAAGGAGGATTATAGGATAACTTGCGTTGAGACAGAGCATACCATCCCCAACCTAGCTTATTGTTTCGAGGAAAAGAAAAAACCCAGATTCTTAAGGGATAAGGCTATAAAGTTGGGTTTGAAGCCTGGACCAGCCTTTGGGAAACTTCATAGGGGTGTTCCGGTGCGTTTGGGTGATAAGATCATAAGACCTGAGCAAGTGCTTGGAAAACCGCGTAAAGGTATAAAGATAACATATTCTGGTGACACAAGACCTTCCAAGAACCTTGTAAGATTGGCTAAGAACTCCCATATACTTATCCATGAGGCAACATTCGAAGCAGGTAAAGAAGATAAGGCTTTGGAAACAGGACATTCAACAGCCTCAGAGGCTGCTAAGATCGCTAAAGAATCTAATGTGGGAAGTTTGATACTCACACACCTTAGCACTCGTTATAAACGTTCAGATGTTATTGAAAAGGCGGCTAGGGAAATATTTAAGGATACTAAAGTAGCCTATGACCTCATGTCAATTGAGGTGAGAGAATATGCAAGTAAAAATGATTATTGAAGGTTTAATCGTTATAGGAATTACAATAGTCGCCACTTTAATCATGACAAGATGGATATCCCATATACTCCATAAAAGCGCGGAAAAATGGGACCTAGACCTAACAGTAATACAAGTGCTGAATGATATAATAAAATACACCCTGTATATATTAGCATTGGCCATAACCCTAAAATGGTTTGGGATTGACCTCACAGGACTAATTCTAAGTATAGGGATAGTAGGTGTTGCTGTGGGTTTCGCTGCTAGGGATACGCTAGCAAATTTTATATCAGGGCTTTTCATACTCGCAGATAAAAGTTTCAAGGTTGGGGATATAATTGAAATCTCCAACCAGAAAGGTGCTGTTATAAAGATGGGTTTTAGGACAACAACAATTTGCACTTCTGACAATAAGATTATCACAATACCAAATTCATCCTTCTCCAAAAACCCTTATGTGAATTATACAGCATCAAATAAACGTAGAATAGACCTCAAAATAAACATACCCCTAAAAGTTGATATAAAAGAATTCAAAGAGAAGACAAAGGAGATAATCATGGGGATAGATGGGATACTACCAAAACCAGAACCTAACCTCATAATACTAGAAATCACAGACACTGGTATAATAGCCAAGGTGACAGCATGGACGGATAAAACAGATAAAGTTGTCCATTACAGGTCTATAATAGCAAAAAAAGTCAAAAACTTACTAGCAGTGTGAAAAATGAGAAAATATAAAATATACTCAATAATAATAATCCTTACTTGTATAATAATCTCTTCTTTGATCGTGGTGAAAGGATACCAAGACTTTGAAAAATTGAAAAAATCACAAAAACACCTTGAAGAATACAAAAACGCCCCAAAGGAACTTCTAAACCCTGAAATCCCCACAACCACAGAACATACCATCATAGGGAAACTAATAATACCCAGCATAGGCCTAGAAGTCTGGATAAGAGAAGACACTGTTAACGCCTATGATTCAGTCTACCATTACCCTGAAAGTGTCATGCCCGGAGAACCAGGAGACTGCGGCATACTAGGACACAGAACAAGATATTCAGGGCCGTTCCAATTAATAGGAAACCTAAAACCAGGCGACACAGTAATAATAGAGGACATGCAAACCTCCAAAAGATACATATACAAAGTAGTATCCAATGGCCAAGATATAAGATGGGACTACAAAGAAAACCCCATAAGATTTTCACAAACAGGAAAACCTAGACTAATGCTCATAACATGCTACCCACCAGGTAGAACAGACGCCGCATGGATAACATACTGCGAACTTGTAGAAACCCACTAAGGGGAGATGTTTCCAAAATGAACATTTTCGATGAAATATACAAAGATTTCAAAAAAATAAACGGCTTCAACGGTATAATGATAACAGACAACAAAAACATCCTATATAACCAAATACCATCCAAGATTGACACTACCAGTATACAATCCATGGCCAAGGTAATAAACAAATCCTCGCAAAAACTGCTTAAAATGACAAAACAAGGCCAATGCAAAACAATAATACTAGAACTTCAAGAAAGCAAAATCTTACTCCTAAACATCGAAAACCTCCAACTTCTAATACTAGCAGACGAAAAAGCCAAACTTGGCCATATAATCCTAGTATCCGAAAAAAACAGGAAAAAACTCCAGGGGATAACACCTGGAAAAGAAGTTAAAGAAGAAATTAGCAAGGTCCCTGATAAAGCAAAGATTAGAGAAGCTGTCAAAACTAAAAAAGTTGAAGGCTTGCCTGAAATAAAACCGCCAATTTCACTTCCAAGCCTGGAAAAAAAGGTTAAAGTACCAGCTGATGAAAATGGAAGGATAGAATTAGCCCTTAAAATATATGAACATCTACTACTTGCAATGTCCATCGGAGCCAGTAAAATAATGGGAGTGGCACCAGCCAGGGGCATGTTAAAAAAATCCCTACCAGATACTCCAATACTTAAAAATGTTGAAGTTAAAGCAAACGCGACCATAGAATTCAACACCATAAAATCCAATATAAAAAAATCCCAATACGGACTAGAAGATATTATAAAGGCACTTAACGAGATAATATGGTCCATAACAGAAAATTATGGCAGAGTAATGGGATATGATGCATTCAAGGGCATGATAAGACCAGAATTCAAATCACTCCACGAAGCATATGGCCTTGCTATCAAAAAACTCGGAATAGAAGATGGAATACACCCAGAACTTAAAAAACTCTGGGAATAACCCTTCACATAGAGATGGGGGTAAGGGAGAATATAAAAATGATTTTAGGAGAAAAGGAGCTTATAAAACTTTTCCCAGAATTTAAGGATCTAGTGCAACCAGCAGGTATAGATATGCGCCTCGACGAAGTATTTGAACAAGCTAGCCCAGCCTCGCTTTTAGATGATGAAAAGAAACTACCAAAACTTAAAAGATTGAAACCCCCAATATACACACTAAAACCTAAAAAAGCCTACCTTGTAACTGTGGACAAAAAAATAAAAGTCCCAAGGGGCTATGGGATGATCTACCTCCCCCGTTCAACACTACTCAGATCCTTTATATCAGTACATACTGCATTTGGCGATCCAGGATTCCAGGGCAAATTAAAATTCCTAGTCTACAATTACGGAAACTTCGAATATAAAATAAAAAAAGGGGAAAGAATAATCCAAGCAATAGTATTCAAGGTTAAAGGCTCCGGCGAATACACTGGAAGCTACCAGGAACCACTATAGCGCCCTGTCCAATCCATCAACAGCCTCTGGATTTGCGAGAGTGCTCGTATCACCCACCTCCTCCCCTACAAGCTTCGCTTTTATTATCCTCCTCATTATCTTACCTGACCTAGTCTTAGGAAGATCATCCACAAACCCAATATAACTAGGAGTTGCTATAGGCCCTATCTCTTTCCTCACATGCTCCCTCAAAACACCTTTAAGATGAGGATCCGGCTCCACATCCCCCTTTAATATCACAAAGGCTGCTATCTCCTCGCCTTTAAGTATATCTGGTCTCCCTACTACCGCAGCCTCCACTACAAGGGGATGGCTTACAAGTGCGGATTCAACTTCAGCAGTGCTTATCCTATGCCCTGCAACATTCAAAATATCATCCTCTCTACCCTGTATCCAGAAGTAGCCATCCTCATCTATCCTAGCAACATCCCCAGTAAGGTAGATATTGGGGAATTTACTCCAATAGGATTCAATGTAACGTTCCTCATCCTTATAGAGGGTTCTGAACATTGCAGGCCATGGCGTTTTAATTACAAGGTGGCCTCCTTCACCCCTTAGACTGTTACCCTCATCATCTAGTACATCGGCTTTTATTGTAGGGAATGGTTTATATGCTGATCCCGGTTTCAATGGATTTATCGGTAGGGGTGTTATAAGGTGCATTCCTGTTTCGGTCTGCCACCATGTGTCCATTATAGGACATCTTCTCCCACCAATATTTTCATAGTACCATATCCAAGCTTCTGGGTTTATGGGTTCACCCACAGATCCCAGAAGCCTTAGACTGCCCAGATCATACTTTTGTGGCCATTTTTCACCATATTTCATGAACATCCTTACTAGGGTGGGGGCTGTGTAGAATATTGTAACCCCATAATCTTCCACCATCTTCCAGAGTCTTCCAGGGTCTGGATAATCTGGAGCTCCCTCATATAAGATTGATGTGGCCCCTGCTATCAGCGGCCCATAGACGATGTAACTGTGGCCTGTTATCCATCCTATGTCGGCTGTGCACCAATAAATGTCGTCGTCTCGGAGGTCGAAGACAAATTTTAGGGTTGCATAGGTTCCGACTGCGTATCCTCCATGTGTATGTAAAACTCCTTTGGGTTTGCCTGTTGTGCCCGAGGTGTAGAGTATGAATAGTGTATCTTCGGCTCCTAGCATTTCTGTTTCGCATTCTTTTTCCCGTCCTTCTAGCAGGTCATCCCAGAAAATGTCTCTACCTTTTTTCATGTTAACTTCTGTTTTCAGGTGTTCGACGACTATGACTTTTTCTATGGTTGGTATATCATCTATGACGGTGTCTAGTGTGTCTTTGAGTTTTATGGTTTTTCCTCGTCGGTAGAATGCATCTGCAGTTATTACTATCTTCGCCCCTGCATCTAGTGCTCTTTCTTTGAATGCTTTAGCCCAGAATCCTGAGAATACGACGCTGTGGACTGCGCCGATTTTTGCACAGGCGAGCATTGCGATGGGTAATTCTGGTATCATTGGAAGGTATATGCTGACCCTGTCACCTTTACGAACTCCTAATCCCTTGAGTGCATTCGCTAGGCGGTTAACTTCCCTGTAAAGGTCGAAGTAGGTTAATTTTCTCTTTCTACCATCTTCTCCTTCCCATATATAGGCTATCTTGTTTTTTCTCCATCCTTTAACGTGTCTATCAAGTGCGTTATGGACTATGTTGAATTTACCATCTGCAAACCATTTGGCATATGGTGGGTTCCAATCCAAGATTTGAGTGTAGGGTTTGAACCAATCCAATTCTTGGGCTATTTCATCCCAGAACCATTCCGGGTCTTCTTCACATTTTTTAACGAGTTCAGAGTAACTTTTAATATTTCTTTCTTCCATCCATTTCTTGATATTGCTTTCCTTAACAAGTTCTTCTGGTGGATAAAATATTCTTTTCTCGTGTAGTAGGGCATCTAGATGGTCGGTCATAAAATCTCACCTTACTCATATTTTATGTATTCTAATCTAATAATAATATTCAAGAATGCTTAGGGGATAATATCTTATGAAATGTTCTGATGCCATTGTAAAATTATTAGAAGATGCTGGTATAAAATATGTTTTCGGACATCCAGGAGAACATGTATTACCCCTTTATGAATCATTAAGGACTTCGAGTATTAAACATGTACTTTTAAGACACGAGCAAGGAGCTGCCCATGCGGCAGATGGTTATGCTCGCGCTTCTGGTGAAGTTGGTGTTTGCATCACTACAGGAGGCCCCGGGGCATTGAACCTTGTTATGGGTGTTGCAACAGCCTACAAGGATTCCATACCCTTAATAGTGATAACTGGGGATATTCCACGAGGCCAAAGGGGGTTGAATGTATTCCAGGAGGTTGAATTAGAGGAGGTATTCAAGCCGATTACAAGATACACTTTCAAACCAGATAATGGTGAAGAGGCCGTATTAACATTGAAAAAAGCCATTCTATATTCTATGGAGGCTATGGGTCCAATCCACGTTGATATAAGCAAGGACATATTCCAGGAGGATGTGAACGAGGATATACTCTTGGAGGAGGTAGATTATTCTCCTGTGAGAGATTATTCCCAAATAGGAGATGCTATTGGCTTGTTAGAGTCTTCTAAGAGGCCTCTTATAGTTGCGGGGGCTGGTGTGCTCTGGGGTTTGGGTGAAGATGCCTTCAGGGAATTTGTGGAATTGCATAGGGTGCCGGTTGCAACAACTTATCCTGCGCGGGGTGTTCTAGGTGAGGATCACCCTCTATGTCTTGGAATGATAGGTTCAAGGGGTACTCCAGCAGCTAATTATGCTGGGAGGAACTGTGACCTGATCCTAGCATTAGGTTGCAAGATTTCAGAGAGGACCATTGTGGGATTTGGGGATTCGCCAATCATACACGTGAATATTGACAAGGATGCGCTCAAAGGGGATGTTAACCTCCAAATGGATGTTAAAGGCTTCCTAGGGAGGATAAAATCTATAGGTTCCTCTGTTGGTTGGATCAGAGAATTGGAAGAGTATTCGATGGAGAATCCCCCGGCATATGATGATCCTCCCAGGTTAGAGGATTATCCTCTTAAACCCAGCCAGGTTATATCCAGGATATTTGCTCTGGCCCCTGATGCAATAATAGTGAATGATGCGGGTAGCCATACAACTTGGGTTACACTTTATAGGAGGGTTTTGGAAAGCCGTTCATTAATATATTCTGGGGCTTTCGGACCTATGGGTTATGGGCTTCCAGCGTCCATTGGAGTTAAGCTTGCAAGACCTGATAGGAAGATAATTTTGATAGTGGGTGATGGTGGTTTTCAGATGACTATGCAGGAGCTTGGGACTATAATGGAGAGGGAACTTCCTATTGTGATCTGCGTATTAAATAATTCGAGTCTTGGTATAATAAGACAGTGGCAGGAGATGGAGTATGGGGAAAGTTATCAGGTTAGACTTGAGAATCCTGATTTTGTTAAATTGGCGAGATCTTATAATATGGGGGCTGTTAGGATAGAAAAGCCGGAAGAGTTGGAGGAGATTATGCCTGGTATTCTTGGGATGGGTGAACCTTTCTTAGTGGAGATAAAGGTTGTGGATGAGGATATACCTTTGCCTAATGTGTGATCATCCTCTTTTTTTTAGAGGTTTTCGAGGCATTCTTCTTTGAGTATCTTGGCGTCCTCGTTTTTTGGGTTTATTCTCAGCGCTCTGTTGAATGATTCAAGGGCTTCTTCAAAGAGGTTTAATTCGAGTAATGCTACTCCCCGGTTGCTCCAGAACACATCATTTTCAGGTTCTAATTCCAATGCTTTTTCATAGCATTTCAGTGCCTCTTTAAACTCTCCAAGTTCTAATAATGCGTTACCCTTCCTGTTCCAAAGTGTGGCGCTTTCATCATCTTCTAATGCAAATTTAAGTGCGTTTTCATAGGATTCTATGGCTTCTTCTTTTCTTCCGAGTTCTGATAGCAGGTCGCCTTTGGCATTCCAGGCTCCAACATTTTTGTCATCTACTTGGATGGTTTTATCATAATATTTGAGAGCTTCTTCTTTCTTTCCCATAACCTCTAATATTATCCCATGCCAATATAATATGAGCGGATCTTTTGGATTTATTTTGAGGGCCTTCTTATTAGAATCTAAAGCCCCTTTTATGTCACCTGCATTGAGTAATGTGATGGCCCTATTATTCCATATGTATTCGTTTTCTGGTTCTAGCTTTAATGCTTTATCATAATATTCTATTGCTTTTTGGAATTTTCCAAGTCTTGTGAGGTTGTCTGCTAGCCTATTTAGTATGTAGACATTTTCTGGGTCTAATTTTAAAGCTGCATTATAGCATGTTTTTGATTCTTTATATTTACCGAGGTCAAAGAGTATGTCTGCCTTTTGGATTACCATGGCCTTTTGGTCTATTTTTTCACCTTCCCATTCTTCAACCGGCAATCTTTTGAATTTTATAACCTGGAATTCGGTTTCATCATCAATTTCACCATATATCCTCTTAAATTCCATTTTAAGCTCCTTAGCATCCTTGAAACCGTCTTCACGTGCTATTTTATCATCTTTTATAAGGTCTTTGAATTTGATGATGTCTACACGTGTAACCTCAGCCTCGAAAACCTTTTGACGTTCCTTTGAAACAAGATTCCAGTAGCAGTGGAGTCTGTCACCTACCCTTAAAGGTTTCTTCCACAATTTACGTATTGTCATGTTCTTTTCGCCGGTTATAAGGTCGATTTGGCGGCTGCTGAATGATAGGATAGGCAATCTTATCCCTCCACCATAGAAGTCCTCATATCTTCTCTTCTCCAAACTCTTGCGTCTTGATCTTCACACTTTCACAATACCTTTTAGCTTTTTTCGCAATATCCCGTAAAATAGAAGGGGATGGTGGATCAACATCCCTAAATTTGGGGTCAAGGACCATATTGTTCCTGAACTGTTGTATCACATAAAGGTTGCAGTTAACCTGGGATGCGATCCTTATAATATCCTCTGGTTTTAGGAATCCTGGGACATAGGTGGTTCTGCATTCAATGAAAATATCTGATCTTGATAAAATTTCCATGCTCTCTTGGACTCTAATCCCATCAAAACCAAAAAGCTTCTTATATTTTTCAAAGGGGGCTTTCACGTCAAGCGCAACATAATCCACAAGACCCTTTATCCTCTTGATATATTCTGGCCAATAACCGTTGGTGTCTAGTTTCGTTTTAAGGTTTAGGGACTTGGAGAATTCCAAGACCTTCTCAAGCCCATCTATTTGCATTAGGGGCTCCCCACCACTTATCACAACACCATCTACCAGTTCCTTGGATTCTGATATTTTCTTTTTGATGTCTTCTAATGATACTTTCATTCCACCTTCTATGAGTTCAGGGTTATGGCAGTATGGACATCTAATTGGACAACCAGCAAAGAATATTACAAGTGAGGGCGTGCCCGGGAAATCTATTGTGGAAATATTATATCCTCCAATATCCATAAAAAATCACTCTATGATATCATTTAGCGCTTCAAGGAATCTATCATCCTCTTCTATCGTACCTACACTTACACGTATCCAGTATTCATCCAAGCCCTTGAATGATGTGCAATCCCTGACTATAACACCTCTTTTGAGTAACTCATCAGTCAATTGACCCGCGTTCATGCCAGTTTCACGTATGTCCACCAGAAGATAATTTGCATAGGACCTAAAAACCTTAACCTTGTCAATCCTTGACAATCTAGAATATAGGTATTCTCTGCTTTTAATTGAAAATTCAACAGACCTTTTTATATAATCCTTATCAGATAAAGTTGCAAGGGCCGCCACATGTGAAAGCCTAGTCAAACTGAAAACAGGTTTAACACGATGCATATAATCTATTATCCCATGATTAGAGATACCATAGCCTATACGCATCCCAGCAAGGCCCATAACCTTTGAAAATGTTCTTAAGATGAGCAGGTTCTCATAATCCTCAAGAAGGTCTATGTTACTGATCCCTGCAAATTCGAAGTAGGCTTCATCCACCACAACTAATGCGGAGGTTGATTCAAGTATCATTCTTATGTCATCTTCGCGGATTAAACCTCCAGTGGGATTGTTTGGAGTGCATAGGAAGATGAGCCTAGTTTTATCATTGATGGATTCGATAACAGATCTTGTGTCAAGTGTATTCTCTTTAAGGTCCCATTTTGCATATGCTGGTTTTGCACCATAAGGGCGGAGCGTGTACTCATAATACATGTAGGTGGGTAGTGGGACTATGAATTCTGATCCAGGATCCATGAAGGTTTTGCCAAGAAGGTCTATTATCTCATCTGCACCATCACCACCAATTATTATCTGCCTTGGGGATACCCTGGAATAGTCTGCTATTGCCTTTTTAAGATCTTCTAATCCTGATTCAGGATATCTGTGCATGTTTCTAGTTTCAAGTTTCACGGCTTTAACAGCCTTGGGTGAGGGTCCGAGTGGGTTTTCATTCGATCCGAGTTTGACGATTTCGTCTTCTTTAAGACCGTATTCACGTGCTATATCCTTTGTTGACCTTCCAGGCACGTATGGTTCTATTTCTAATACCGTGTCCTTGATGTTGACCATTATTATCCCTTCTTGGCGAGTTTAGAGTATCTTAGCGCGTTGTCTCTTATGGCTTTCATCTCTTCTTTTGTAAGTTCCCTTATGAGTCTCCCTGGGACGCCTAATATTAAGCTTCCTGGTGGGAACTCTTTTCCTTCTGTTACAACAGTGCCCGCGCCTACAATCGAATCCTTGTTTATAGTTGAACCATTAAGGATGGTTGCGTTCATCCCTACAAGGACATTGTCTTTTATATTACAACCATGTAGTACAGCGGCGTGTCCAACTGATACATAGTCTCCTATAATGGCTTTGAAGCCTTTGCTTGTATGTACTACGCAGTTGTCTTGTATATTGGAATATGAGCCTATTTTGACGGGTTCGATGTCACCTCTTACAACTGCATTATACCAAATTGATGAATGATCCCCAATTTCGACTTCACCTATTATTCTAGCTCCCTTGAAAATCTTAAAGCTTCCCACCATCTTCTCCACCCAAACTAGAGGCTATTATAGTATAATATCCCATAAAGTTAATAAAGTATTTTCCTAATAGAGAAGGAAAGTTCGTATCCTCAGAGCCTATAAGATAAGGGGTGTTTATGTGGGGGTCCAAAAAAGTGAAATGGTTTTCTTAATACTGAGATTATATTTCATTTTCTCTTGTCTATTATATGCTCTTGGTTCGTTATCACTAGTCTGTCTGATGGTATGTCATGGGATATTATGCTTCCAGGTCCTATGCAGGATCTGGGGCCTATCTTGATACCTGGGTTGAATGAGGAATTGATACCAGTTTTAACGTTATCGGCGAAGATCACTCCCAACTTTCGGCGGCCTGTATCCATTTTTTCTTCTTTTATGGTCATCTTCACATTGTTATCATCGAATCTGAGGTTTGCTATGTTTGTACCGGCTCCAAGGTTGCAGTTTTCTCCTATCACGGAATCTCCAACATATGATAAATGGTTTATATTTGTTTTATCCATTATTATGGAGTTTTTAATTTCCACAGCATTCCCGATGCTTACATTGTCTCCTATTGAGGTGTTCGCCCTAATGTAACAGTTGGGTCCTATATCACAGTTTTTCCCGATATGTACTGGGCCTATGATGTAGGTTCCTGATCTTATTATACTATTTTCTTCTAGTGTTATTGGCCCGTGGATTGTGACGTTATCTTCTATTTCACCTTTTATATCCTCTTCCATGTTTTTGAGGAGTTTTTCATTGGCTTCTAACAGTTCCCATGGTTTTCCAACGTCTATCCAATGTCTCTTGGAGACTATTCCTTTTATTGTTAATCCGTCTTTTATTTGCATTTTGATGGAGTCTGTTATCTCGTATTCTCCTCTGGGTGAGGGTTTTGTCCTTTTGATGTAGTGGAATATTTTATTGTTGAAGAGGTATATTCCTGTGTTTATGAGGTTGCTTGGGACTCTACCAGTTGGCGGTTTTTCTATGATATCTTTTATGTCATCTCCTTCTAGTTTAACAACTCCGAATTGGCTTGGGTCTTTAACTTCCCTTAGTATTATGGTTGTGTCTGCCTGGTTTTTTTCATGGTATCCTAGGAGGTCTTTGATGGTGGCTGGTTCGGTGATGATATCACCATTGAGTACTATGAAATCATCTGTTACATGTTCTCTGGCATATTTTATGGCATCTGCGGTCCCTAACTGTCTGGTTTGTGTATGATATGTTATATTTACATTGAATCGACTCCCGTCACCGAAATAGTCTTTCACCTTTGATTCATGGTATCCTGTTATCATTATCAGGTTTTTGATGCCGTTTTCTCTGAGGGCTTCTATGTTGTATTGTAGTATGGGTTTGCCAGCTACTGGTAGCATTGTTTTTGGCCTTGTTAGTGTGAGGGGTCTCATTCTTGTTCCTTCACCGGCTGTTAATATAACGGCTTGCATCAGAATCCCCTTATGGTCTCTTTTATAAATGAATGGCAGGTACTATAAAGTTTTTTTCCTGTTTCCTTTTTTTTGGTTTCTATTCGCACCCTTATATATGGTTCTGTGCCTGAGGGTCTTATGAGGATCCAGCCATGGTCTTCGAAGGTTATTCTGATACCATCTATATCATCTATTTGGATTTTTTCAGTGAATATTCCAGGTAATTTCTCCTTGATTTTTTCCATGACCTTAGCCTTTTTCGCATCAGGACAGGGTATCTTACCCCTTATATTATAATATGATGGTATTTCATCGAGTAGATTGGATAATGGACCTTTCATTGAAACTATTTCAATGAGTTTGAGGGCGGAGAATATGCCATCAGGTGAGAGGGAAAATTCTGGGTGTAACCATGTGCCGGAAGGTTCCCCTCCAAAGGATCCGTCTTCTTTATTTAGGGCTTCTGCAACATGCACATCCCCAACCTTTGTCCTTATGACAGTTCCACCAACTTTTTTTAAGCATTCGTCAAGGCTGAGTGACGCGTCAACTGTAGTGATGATCTTACCACCCTTTTCTTTCGCGACAAGTGTTAAAAGTTTGTCAAAGTCCGCGAATTCGCCTTTTTCATCAACTGCAACCATCCTATCAGCGTCTCCGTCATGGGCTATCCCAAGATCCGCGCCACTAGCCTTAACAACACTCATAAGATCTTTTAGGTTTTTCGGGGTTGGCTCGGGGTCTCGGCCTGGGAAGAAACCGTCTGGTTGACAATTTAGGGATAGGACTTCGCATCCTGCTTTTCTCAGGAGTATTGGGGTTATGTGTGATGCGGCTCCGCAGCCACAGTCAACAACTACTTTTAGGCCGGGTTTTATCTTGGCATGTTTTAGGGTGTCTTCAATATACATTTCAGTTATGTTTGGGTGATATTCTGCACTTCCAAGTTCGTTCCAATCCACTGTATGGTAATTTTCTTTTTCGATTATCTTTTCTATTTCTTGTTCTTGTTTTGGTGAATAGGCCATCCCATTTTGGTTCCATATTTTTATTCCGTTGTATTCTGGGGGGTTGTGTGATGCTGTTATCATTACCCCGGCTTTGGCTTTGAGTTTGGATGTGGCATATCCTACTAGTGGTGTGGGGACCATTCCTATTTTGATGATATCGCATCCGCCTTCCATCAGCCCAGCGGATAATGCGTTTTCTATGAGTTGGCTTGATGTACGTGGGTCGTATCCTACTATGACTTTGCCTTCGCCTTTGAGGTAGGTTGCTAGGGCTTTCCCAACATTTAATGATAGTTTTGCTGTTATTTTTTCTTTGAATTTTCCTCGTATGCCTGATGTTCCAAAGAGTTTCATTTTATGCACCGAATTTTTCTGTTTTGTCCATTAGGTCGAGGAGTATGTTCATTATATCTGAACCTTTTATTCTGCAGAGCCCGCCTTTGGCTGCTTCTCTTTCATTGAATTGTGTTACTTTATCTGTTCTTATACCAGGGCCGTTGATTACGATTGGGACTGGGTCTCCACTATGGTCCTTTACTGTTATTGGTGTTGAATGATCGGCTGTGAAGATGAAGTATAGATCCTCTAACATGAGGTCTTGGAGTATTTCATCAACCTTTTCTAGGAATTTTATTTTGCCTTTTAGGTCTCCGTCGTGGCCTGCTTCATCGGCGCCGTCAATGTTCACGAGTATGAAGTCGTATTGGTTGTTGATGGCATCTAGGATGGCTTTTTTTATATTTTTGAGGTTGGTGTCTATGCCTCCGGTTGCTCCTTCCACTTCTATGATGTCCATGCCTGTTATATTACCTATACCTTTTATGAGTCCTGTTTCGGCTATACACGCCGCTTTAAGACCATATTTTTCTTTGAATGGGGTTATGTGTGGTACTGCTCCGGCTCCTCTTGGTAGTATGATGTTGGCAGGGTTTTCAGATTTTTTTATGCGTTCGAGGTTGACTGGGTGGTTTTTAAGTATTTGATGGGATTTTTCAACTAGCTTGTTTAGGAGTTTCGCGGTTTTTTTAGCGGCTGGGGTGTCTTCTAATGGTTTAACTTTCTTTGGGGGTTTGCCTTCTCGTTTCGGGTCTGCATCAGATATTTTATCTGAGAGGTTTTCACCTCTTAGGACTAGAACTGCCCGGTGGCCTGTGGATTCTTTGAATATTATCTTAGTGTCTTCGAAGCCTTCTATTTTCATGGAGTTGATTGTTTCAGCTATTTTTTCGGTTTTTTCTCTTATTCGGCCGGCGCGTCTGTCTGTTATTATCCCGTTTTCGTCTTGGGTTGCGAAGTTGCATCTGAATGCTATGTCTCCAGGTTTTACTTCAACTCCAACTCCAGCGGCTTCGAATGGTCCTCTGCCTGTGTAGACTTTGTAGGGGTCATATCCTAGGATTGATAGGTGTGCGGTGTCGCTTCCAACCCTTATACCTGGTTTTATCGGGTCCATGATACCGTTGATACCATTTTCTGCTAGTTTGTCCATGTTTGGGGTTTCAGCAACTTCTAGTGGTGTTTTGTTTCCAAGTTCTGGTATTGGACGGTCAGCCATCCCATCGATTATCATTATTAGGCTTTTCATATTCTCTCACCCTTGAATTATCTTTAAAAATGGAGGAGTATTATACCAGCAGCTGCTCCTGTGATTGTTGCTAGTAGATTTACTTGTTCATTATTAATGTAATTTTTACGCTCGAATAAAGCGCCTAGGAAACTGTCCATGAAGCATCCTATGGTACCTGCTATTACTGCTATTTTAAGTGAAATTAGGGGATTGGAGCATATTTGGAGAAAATATGCTGATAAACCGATGATCCCCGCCCCCATAATACCAGCAGCACTCCCCAAGAGAGACACTCCACCATCTGTTCCGGGTTTAACTTTCCTTGACAGATCTGTTATCAATCTTGGCGTCTGTAAAACTCCTATTTCACTTGCTAATGTGTCTGCTGTTGCTGTCGCCACAGATCCTATGAATCCGCCGATGAACCCATTATAGTAACTGAAACTGGCCATTATAAATGGTATTATACCATTTGAGATAACGTTTCGAGCATTTCTCCTGCCTTCATAGAGGTTCATGGATTTCTTATAATCTTTTTTATATTTAGTGGCGAAGAGGCTTAAAATCAAAAATATGAAGATTAAGATCAGCCAATTAAATCCAGCGGCTACTATTATAACCAAACCCATTACGACCATTAGGAGGGATCCCCACAGATCTAGGGCACGCCGATTATAGGTTAAAAAGCCTATAAGTATGCATATGAGCACATATATCCAGTTAGAACTTGTCATATGGGGGGTCCCCCCATTAATGGCTTTTCTAGGCCGGTTCTCCTAGTACTTTGGTTTTTATTATTTCCACCCTCTTGAGGGGGTAGACCTTTTTGGCTTCATGGTATATCTCAGAGGCTATTTTTCCAGTTACGATACCTTCTACGAGCTCGTCAAAGGTTTTTTCACTGGCGATTTCCTCTATCTTGTCTTCGATGATTTTTCGCATGTATTTTTGTTGTGATGATTTGGCTCTTCTGGTTGTGATAGCCAGTATATGGATTTTTATCTTGTAGTCGTCCTTTGTCTTCACGATCTTTGGGGCGTCAACTCTACTTGTTCCCCTTCTTATCATGCTACGCACATAGTCTGTTGTGACCTCATGGCCTATGAACTTGGTGGCTGCTTTATCTCCTGTTATGTTTTCTATTTCGAATTTTAGTTTAACATATTGTCTTGAAAAGTCGCCTGTGAGTTCTCGCATTGTAGCCTCTACCCTTCTCTTGGATAATAGTTTAGGGTCGCGTGCAGGTGTCAACCCTATCTCTTTTTCCCCGAACAAACGCGGGGCTGTTACTGTATACCAGTTTTTTTCTTTCCATGTGTCTCTTACTCTTCTTCTTCTCGCTTTAGCCATTATATCACCTTGAAGTTGTGAATTTTTTTTATATGAAAAATTAGAATCACAGAACTGGTCTAATTTTCCAGTTATAAAATATTGAAGTAGATTATTGCCCTAGAAGATATTTAAATATTAAGGTTTCTTTTTCATAAACTTATAATGTCTAATATATCTCCTGATAACATCTTCTACTGGACCCTCATCGGCCACGAATTTCACACCAGCCTCCTCAAGACCGAATTTAGCCCTTAAACCTGCCTGTACAGCTATCACCACGTCACAATCCCTTACAGCATCTAATGTTTTCATCCATTGATGTTTTTCATTTTCTTTAATATCTATTTTCCTCTCTGCGACAATCTCAACATTTTCACCATCAAACTTGTAAATGATAAAATTGGATGCTTTTCCAAAATGTAAGTCCACATTTTGGCCGTCAGACGATGCCAAGGCTATTTTCAAATCTTTTACACCGTGTATATTTTTTTGATCAGCTTCGCCACATTCTCCCCAAAATGTTCTATTGTTTCAATACCTTCCTTGTCATCTTCAACTTCTCCAGCAGCCCAACCAAACACAATATTCCAGTATGTTGAACCAGGGACTATCATATCATTTATGAGATAGAACATTAGCATTTCTTGTATCGTTGCTGTCTGCCCACCTCTACGAGCCACTGCTATGGGACCTCCAACTTTCCATTCCAGGAATTTGTCAGAGGCCCGTGAAACCATACCTATCCTTTGTAGTGCTGACATAACATCCCCACGGGCTGTTCCAAAATATACTGGAGAGCCTACTATGAAACCCTCTGATTTCCTTATCTTTTCAATGATATTGTTAAGTCCATCATCTATTCTGCATTCACCGGTTTTTGCACAAGTCAAACATGCTCTACAAGATTTGATTTCCATGTCCCTTAAAGAGACTATCTCGGTTTCAACTCCTTCTTCCCGGATTTTATCTGCGCATCTCTCCAATAATATCATTGTGTTGCTTTCTTTCCTCGGACTTCCACATAATAACAATACTTTCATTTTCCCATCTCTCCTTTGATTAGTTCATCTACAGAAGCGCCTTTAAGCATCCTATGACATTCACATGGTGATTCATCCACCATCTCAACACTCCTATCAATAATATCCACGATAACCGGCCTCTTATCTTTAATTGTCCTGAAAACTTCTTCCATGGTTAACTTGTCCTTTGATATAGATGCTGCATAATTTGATACTAGACATAGGCTTGCATAGCACATTTCAAGTTCTCTTGCAAGCACGGCTTCGGGCAATCCTGTCATCCCTACAAGGGTGCCTCCGAGGATCTTGAACATTTTTATCTCGGCCGCGGTCTCGAAGCGCGGCCCTTCTGTGCATACATATACTCCTCCATTTTTTACTTTTCCAGATGATATTAGTATTTTTCTAAGTTTTGGACAGTATGGTTCTGTGACATCTACATGTACTGTTTCATCATCATAGAATGTTCCGATCCTGGTTTTTGTGAAATCTAGGAAGTTGTCTGGGGCGATAAGTGTTCCGGGTTTTATGGATTTGTAGAGTGATCCTGCGGTGTTGGTTGCGATTATCTTTGTGACGCCTAATTTTTTAAGCGCCCATATGTTTGCTCTGTAGTTTATTTTGTGTGGTGGGTAATCGTGGCCTTCTGCGTGTCTTGGTATGAATGCCACTTCTTTGCCGTGTAGTTTGAAAATTGAAATTTGGGGTGAATCCCCATAGGGTGTTTTTATGATCTTTTTTTCTTTTTTGACCGTTTTTGGTACTTTGTAGACTCCTGTTCCACCTATTATTCCTATCATTTGTTCACCCTTTTGCAACGCCTAGGGGTATCATCTTGGCGACTAGACGTGATATTCCTGTTTTGTGGGATGTGTTAACGACCATGTCAACGTCTTTGTAGGCGCCCGGCGCTTCCTCGGCGATTACTGGCATTGAAGTCGCCCTTACATAAATCCCCCTCCCTAGGAGGTTCCTTTGGACTTTTTCGCCCCGGTATGTTCTCTTCGCACCTGCCCTGCTCATTTTGCGTCCTGCTCCATGTGCAGTGGATCCAAAGGTTTCTTCCATGGCTGTTTCTGTTCCGTGGAGTACATAGGATGATGTTCCCATTGTACCTGGTATTATGACTGGTTGGCCTATCTTCCTGTATTCTGGGGGTATTTCTTTTCTTCCAGGGCCAAAGGCTCTTGTAGCCCCTTTCCTGTGGACGTAAACTTCTCTTTTCAAGCCTTTTATTGGGTGTGTTTCTTTTTTGGCTATGTTGTGGGCGACGTCATAGACTATATCCATTTCTAGGTCTTCTGCGCTTGTTTTGAATACTTGTTCGAAGGATTCTCTCACCCAGTGTACTATCATTTGGCGGTTGGCCCATGCATAGTTTGCTGCTGCTGACATTGCCTGGAAGTATTCTATTGCTTCTTGGGAGTCTACTGGGGCGCAGGCTAGTTGGCGGTCTGGTATTCTAATGTTGTATTTTTTGTAGGCTTTGTCCATGACTCTTAGGTAGTCTGAGCAGATTTGGTGGCCGCAGCCTCTGGATCCTGTGTGTATTAGTACTGTTACTTTTCCTTCTTCTAGGCCGTATACTTCTGCGGCTTTTTGGTCGAAGATTTTATCTATTTTTTGGACTTCTAGGAAGTGGTTGCCTGAGCCTAGTGAGCCTAGTTGGGGTATGCCCCTCTTTTTTGCTTTTTCGCTTACTTTCTCTGAGTTGGCGTCTTCCATTTTACCATTTTCCTCAAGGCGTTCTAGGTCTTTTTCCCATCCGTAGCCGTTTTCAACAGCCCATTCAGCCCCGTTGTCTAGCACTTCATCTATTTGACCTCTTTTTAGTCTTATTTTGCCTTTGCTGCCCACTCCTGATGGCACGTTCATGAATAGGGTGTCTATGAGTTCTTTTATTTTTGGTTGTGCTTCTTCGTGGTCTAGGTTTGTTTTTATTAGTCTGACCCCGCAGTTTATGTCGAATCCAACCCCGCCTGGGCTTATGACTCCGTTTCGGGCGTCGAATGCGGCCACGCCTCCTATGCTGAAGCCGTAGCCGAAGTGTATGTCTGGTAGTCCTATTGAGAATTTTTGTATGCCTGGTAGGCATGCTACATTGGCAACTTGGTCAACAGCACCTATTTCAAGGTCTTTTAATGCCTCTTCATCTAGGAATATTCGTCCTGGTACGCGCATACACTTTTTATAGTCTGTGGGGACTTCCCATACCGATTCTCTAACTTTTATTAGTATATCCTTCACATCCATGTTATTCCCCCATTTTTATAGGTCTACTATAACTCTCACCTTATAGTGATTGTTTTCTCGCAGCACATCCATTAGATGATATGTGACTGCTTTTACTTCGTCGCGTATTTCATGTATGTTAGGGTTTATATGGTCACCTAGGGCTTTTCCTTCTAGTCTATATAGTCTATTTTTTCGTATATTAACTTTGAATTTTGAGAAGAATAGGAATTCTGTATCCATTAGGAATAGGAGTTCATCTAACCAGTCATGTAGGAGTGATATTTCATCTTCTGCTTCTATTTTTATCTTTTTTTCTTTTTTTGGCGAAACCTTCTTGGTGTCTGTCATCAACTCGAACATTGCAAGGGCCGCGTTTTCAAAGGCTTCTTCTAGTGTTGATCCGTATGCCCAGTAGCCGGCGTCGGCTGTTACTTCGAAGTATTCGAATTTTTTTCTCATTTCCCCCACACCTTATTAGTTTTCAGATGCTCTCTACCTCTTTCCTTATACTTACTATAACTTTATGATATTTTGAGGTGGGATAAAATGTATAGATTGGATAGGTCAAAAAGAAGATGGGATATATTCACTGATCTTAACATTGGAGCGTGTATCATAATACTTTCTGTCCTCATACTTATAATTGGATGTGCTTTCCTGGTTGCGAGCACGCCGAATTCAAATTATCCAGCGACTCTATTCTTTATCTTTTGCTTGTAAGACCCCCAAGGTGAAGTCCTTTGACGTGAAGAGATGGAATGGGAGAAGCTCCAACCCGAGAGGGTGGTTCACTTATTTAATCCATTGATCCTATTGAATCTTGGGATTATCAGACGTGCATTACCACGCTTACCTTTACCTGTGAATGGAGTGTCGATAAGCCTTAAAAATTCGAGTTTTTCCAGGATCCTAGTAAAGGAGGAATAACTTAGCCCTGTTCTCCTTTTAAATTCATTATAGACTTGGCCTGCTGTCAAACCTTCACCTTTAGCATCGATTATAACCCTTAGAAGTTCCATTTCATTATCTGAGAGATTTTTCACAGTTTCCATGAAGTTCGCCGTTGCAGTGTCCTTTAAAGCCGCTTTTAGGTGTTCTTTTTTTATCCTGGGGGATGCTTCTGCTTCCGCCAGGTTGCCGCAAACCCTTAGGAGGTTTATACCATATCTTAGGTCGCCTGTTTCAAATGCGAGCGCAGCTATCTCTTCTACTATCTCATTGGAGATCACACCATCATAGAATCCTATCCTAGTCCTGTCCATTAAGATATCATATATTTCATCATAACTGTATGGTGGGAAGATTATCTCCTGTGGAATAAATACTGAGTCCACATTCTTGTCAAGAGCATACCTAAACTCAATATCAGATAATACAGCGAATATACCAGTCCTAACATTATCAAAAGCTTCATACGCCCTTAAAATATCATAGAATATCCTATTAGCATTCTTGTCATGGAATAGGTGGTTAACATCATCTAATGCAACTATAAGCGCTTTATCCTCTGCTGCAAGCTTGTGCATTATATCATGGTATATCCTAGAAAATGGAACCCCAGTCTCCGGAGGATAATACCCAAATATCCTATGATATATCTGTGAAAATATACCGAAACGTGTTGTATGCAACTGACAATTAATATAACAGCACACAACCTTCTCAGAACTAGCCTCAACCATCTCAAAAAGTTTCTTAATAGCCGTGGTCTTACCAGTCGCACAAGCCCCCAAAACAACAGCATTAACAGGCCTACCCTTCATTAGAGCAGGTCTTATACAAACCGCAAGGGCCTCCATCTGCGAATCCCTATACTTAAAATTTTCAGGGATATAATCAGGATCAAAGGCGTGTAAATCCCGGAATATTGTCTCATCATGTAATAGAATATCATCTATTCCCATAATATGATAATTTATACCCTCAAAGTATATTAACCTTTCAATGATCCAGTCTCAACTAGATTATAAATTTTAACATCCTCATTTTCCATTATCCAATCTATAAGCCTCTTGGCATATTCCATTTTCAACCTTTTAACCTCATCTGCCCTTGCTGTCTCCCCACTTATCTGAGGCCTTGAATATTTTGTCACCGTATCCCCAAAATCCATACCAGCCAATATGATAACCTTGGCACCTAACTCCACAGCAAGAAAAACAGCCCTATCACCATCAGTGAAACCCCCAAAATTGTGCAGACACCCTAAAGGGGGTGTCTGGGTCGTTCCAAGAACATTCCTAAGTTTCGGAAGATAAAACTTTAACTTTTCCAGGTTATTGCCATGTGCATGGACCACTAGGAAAGAACCGGCCTTGTTTGCCCTGATTATATCATCCATGTTACCATCAAGGTCTGTTACAATAATATCAGGGATTATAGATTCCTCTAATAGTGCACTTGTAGCCCCATCAGCAGCTATAACAGTAAAAACCCTAAAATCCAAATCCTCCCTTAAAAGCTTCAAATGCTTTTTAATTGAAGGTCCGGCCCCAAATATTATAAATTTATCATTATGCGGCAGATCGTCGACTTCCACCATAATATTTCCATGTTCTTTGAGGAAATCATTAAGGTACTCCGCCGCCTCCATATCAGCGATGGGATCGAATTTGAAATCCTCTAGTATCTTCTCATACCAGCCAATCCATGTTTTAAGATCCATATGATCACATTCAAAATTCTGGAAATTAACATAATTGTTATTAATTCAATGGTCTTGAATAACTATAAATCTTTTTAAGTTAATCTTTGTAATATTAGACTATGGAGATTTTGGAGGGTTGCTATGGATGAAACATTATTGATGATCCCAGGTCCAACTAGAGTTGCTCCCAGAGTATTAAAGGCTATGTCAGAGAATATAGTGAATCACAGAAGCGCTATATTCGGCAAATTCTTGACAGAAACAAGTGAGATGATCTCCGAGATATTCAGAACCGATAATAAATCTTATATACTCACAGGTTCTGGGACAGCGGCCATGGAAGCCGCAATAGTTAACATACTAAATCCTGGTGATAAGATACTTAATGTGGTCGGCGGAAAATTCGGAGAAAGATTTAGTAACATTGTCGAGGCATTTGGCGGCGAATCAAAAAGAATCGATGTTGAATGGGGAAAAGCAGCAAACCCTGATGATATCAGCCAGGCCCTAGAAGAAGATGAAGATATAAAAGCAGTTACTGTAGTGCACAATGAAACTTCTACAGGAGTTGCCAATCCCATAAAAGAGATAGGAAAAATCTTAAAAGGTTATGATGCGCTTTATATTGTTGATACTGTATCTTCACTAGGAGGAGCTGAAGTAGATGTTGACGGATACAATATAGATATCTGCGTTACAGGCTCACAGAAATGTCTGGCAGCACCCCCAGGTTTAGCCGCGATAACATTAAGTGACGATGCATGGAATGTCGTGGACAATACAAACTCAAAATGCTATTACCTAGACCTTAAAAAGTATAGGAAGACAAGCAGCCTAGAACCCCCAGAGACCCCATACACACCAGCAGTATCATTAGTGTACGCTTTACACGAAGCATTAAAAGTCGTGGAAGAAGAAGGCCTTAAAAACAGGATAAAAAGACATGAACTGGCCGCTAAGGCCGCTAGGAATGCTATAAAAGCCCTTGGTCTTGAATTGTTCCCTGATGAGAAGGTTTCATCCACAACAGTCACAGCAGTTAACCTGCCAGAGGGTGTGACAGACGCCGAACTGCGCGGTACCATGAGGAACAAGTATCATGTGGAACTTGCAGGGGGACAAGACCACTTAAAGGGCAAAATTTTCAGGATAGGACATATGGGTAACATAACCCATAGGGAACTTATAACAACCTTTTCAGCCCTTGAAATGACCTTAAGGGAACTTGGTTTTGATGTTGAAATGGGTGAAGGCGTTGCTGCAATAGCAGACACCTATCTACCCCAAAACCTCTAATCCCCCCACAATTATTTTGTTTTTGCTTGCAAAAAACCCCCTTCCAAGGAAGGTCTAATCAGCCTGTGATATAAGAAAGAAGAAAAATCCAACAATAACTCCTACTTTTAACCAGCCTCTGCTACTAACCCTCCCATCCCAAAAGTTGGGGGAGGTTGCGAATAACCTTCATATCAAAAAAATATACATGTAACTTACAAGGCTGAGAGAGCCGTTAGGGTATGAGGATGTGGGGGGGCTGGATCCCCCGAAGGCCAGTGGAAAAAGAACCAATCCCATGATCCCTTACCAGAAGGTGACCGTAAGGACAAGTTCTTTCAATGAAGCAGGAAGCCCTGTCTGTTAGGGCAGGAGTAGTTCACTGGAAGGATATGGCAGATTCGCGAAACTTCCAAATCCCTCAGTTGAAAGGGTGTGGGGGAAGTCTTTCGCATGAAATAGGTTCACTAGTACATTTTTATAGGTTCTACACCTAATACTTTTCCTGTTTTTGCATCTACTCGAATGTAAGCTACTATGGTCCCTGGTGGGTGTTGTCCTTCACTTGTAGTTACAATTACTGGAACATAGTATATTCCACTCTTTAGTGATGGTGTGCCGCTTGTAGTGTTCCCAAATTCCGCAGGGTTTTTGGCCATGTAATCGGCTGCAATGGCCTGGGCTTCTTTTGCGGATATCATCTCCTGTGGAACTGTGGTTGTTTGATTATTTTGGATATTCTCTGGGGTGGTAATGTTTTGTGTGACGTTCTCTTTAGGTTGTTCTCCTCTAAAATAGATCAAACCCCCAACTAGGATTAGGCCAATCACTATAATCAATAAAATATATTTGTATTCCATTTTTTTTTACAACTCCAGAAAAATTTTATAGTATATATGTTAGCCATGCTATAAAAGGGTTCATTTTCATTTATTGTTTGTAAGCCTCTTATTTTTAAAAGATAATGGATATAGAGGAGGGATGGGAGATTGGTAATGACGATTATAAGGTTGGGGGAGTCTATTGAGAATGAGCTTTTATGAACCTTAGGCTGGGGGGAGAGCCTTTCCTTTTTTGGGGGGGTAATTCACATTCTAGTCTTTTATTTTATTGATTGAATCTTTAACGATATCAACACCCCATTTTGCCATTTCCGTGGCTTTTTTTTGATTTTTGGCTTCTGCGAAACATCTGAATATGGGTTCTGTGCCTGAGGGTCTTATGATGACCCAACCATCTTCTCTGAATATTTTAACACCATCTGTGGTGTCTATTCTATCTACTTTGGGGTCTGTTTTGACTTTTTCTTGTACAATGCCCATTACTTTGGGTTTAAGTTTATCTGGACATTTTATTTTCATTTTCTCTGAATAGTATCTTGGGAGTTCGGCCACGAGTTTGGATATTGGTTTACCTTCTTCGGCCATGATTTCAAGTATTTTGGCGGCTGAGAGAGCTCCATCCCTGCCATATACGAAGTCTGGGAATATTAGACCGCCATTTTCTTCGCCGCCGAATAGTCCTTTTTTTTCTTTGAGGGTTCTTGCCACGATCAGGTCTCCCACGGCTGTTGTTATAACTTTTCCATTGTTTTCTTTTGCGATATCATAGATGGCTGAAGTGGTGGCTACTGTGGTTACGATTAGACCTCCCTTGTTTTCCTTTAACATTTTCTTTTCTACAAGAGCGAAGGTTTTATCGCCGAAGATGAAATTTCCTTTTTCATCTATACAGATTGTCCTATCAGCATCTCCGTCATGGGCTATCCCAAGATCCGCGCCACTAGCCTTAACAACATTCATAAGATCTTTTAAGTTTTCTGGGGTTGGTTCAGGGTTTCGGCCTGGGAAGAAACCGTCTGGTTGACAATTTAGGGATAGGACTTCGCATCCAAGTTTTCTTAAAATGTATGGTGTTGTGTATGATGCTGCTCCGGATCCGCAGTCAACTACAACAGTGAAGTTAGCTTCTCTTATGGTGTCAAGATCAACCCTCTTTATAATTTCATTTATGTATTCTCTGATGATCTTTCTGTTTTTTGTGGGGGAGCCTATTTTATCCCATGAAACTCTCTTAACGGTTTCTTCGAAGAAGATCTTTTCTATCTTTTCTTCTAGTTCTTCTCTGATTCCTATTCCGTATTCGTCAACGAATTTTATTCCATTGTATTCTGGCGGATTATGGGATGCTGTGATAATAACACCAGCATCATAGTATTTTCTAACAGCATATTGAACGGCTGGGGTTGGGAGGATCCCAAGATCCACCACGTCACATCCACTAGATAAGAGACCTGATATGATGGCATGTTTTATCATGAATGTGGAAGTTCTTGTATCGCCTCCGACAGCAACCTTTCCATTTATAAGGGAACCGAAGGCTGCTGAAAGTCTTGAAGCGAATTCTGGTGTTAATTCTTTATTCGCTATCTTCCTAACGCCGAAGGTGCCGAAGAGTTTTTTCATTTCTATCAACCCTAAGAATATTTTAAGGCTCTCTTTTTTTATGGGATGATCATTCTAATTTAGGGTGGGTTTAAGATTTTTAGGTTTTGGGGTTCTTCGAGTATGATTTCCATTGACCCTTTATATTCTGTTACTTTTCCTGTGATTTTTATTTTTTTGTATTTGAGTGTTTCCATGTTTATGTTGGATCTTCCCATCTCATTTTTCAATTCTTCGAATATTACAATTGTTATCTTCCCGGTACCATCATTTAATGTGATGAATGAGGCTTTCCCTGTTTTAGATTGTTTTATTTCTTCCACGAATCCTGTTATTGTGACTTTTTCATCGATCATGCCCTTGTTTATTTCTTTTATTTTGACTTCTCGTGGCGTGATACTGCCAGCTGATATTATCATCCCTATAAGGCCTGTTAGTGCTATGAAAATGACAATTTTAAATATTTGCTCATCTTCCATTACAAAAACACCATATTAACTATAGGCTATATAGTATTATTATACTTTGTTGGTCCACATATTAATTTTTGGGTTTGTTGCGAAGAATTAGAAAAATAAAAATGGGCTGATTTTCTATGTTTTGAAGAGTGATTCTATACGGTTTATGGTGTCAACGTCTTCTAGGCTTAGGTCGTCTCTTATCCTTTTCACTACTGGGAAACGGAGGGAGTAGCCGCTTTCGTATTCAGGACTTTTAACTATTTCACTATATGCCACTTCTAGTATTAATTCTGGTTTTACCTTGATTTTCCTCCCTTTTTCTTCTATTGTTATCTTTTTTAGTCTTTCTGTGAGTTCCTTAAGGGTTTTATCATCTAGGCCGGTTGCAACATGTGCTACTGTTTTTAATTCACCGGTTTCTTCATCCCTTGCTGCTAGCAGATATGAGCCTATAAGATGTGCACGCTTCCCTTTACCATATGTGCCCCCAATCACTACTAGATCAAGGGTTTCAGGTTCTGCCTTGTATTTAAGCATTTTTTTACCCCTTATTCCAGGGATGTAAGGGGCGTTCGGATCCTTTATCATTATACCTTCATGTCCTTCCTTTATAGATTCATTGAAGAGTGAAATACCATCATTTATATTATTTGTGTCGACTTTCACTTGCCTGCTTAACTCTATCTTACCACTTAAAGGTTTGATTATGGATTCTAGGACTCTGCGCCGTTTCCTGAAGGGCTCATCTATCAGAGGCCCCTTATAATATAATATGTCGAAAAGGTAGAGTGTGAGTGGTATCCTACTCACCATCTCCTCAATGTCATATTTTCTTTTCACCCGTTGGAGGATGTATTGGAACGAACCAGGCCTTCCATCAATGTTTACAATGATTTCGCCTTCCACTATGAAATCTTTCCCTGGTAAAGCCTTTTGCACGCGTTTAATGATCTCGGGCACGGCACGGCTTATATTCTCTAGTCTTCGTGTGAATACTAGAATTTCATCACCTTTTCTATGTATTTGAACTCTCACACCATCATATTTGGTTTCGCATAGCGTTTCTCCTAGTTCTTCTATGGCAGATTCTATGCTTTCTGCAAGTTGGGCTAGCATTGGCTTCACTGGCCTTCCAGGTTCTAATGAAAGTTTCTGGAGTCCATCCTCGCCTTCGCTCTTAGCAACCTTGGCCACCATTCCAAGGTCATTGGTGAGCATATAGGCTCTTTCAACAACTTCTTTTTTGATGTTAAATGCTAGTGAAATGGCATCACTTATGATACCCTCACCAGCACCCACTCTTAATTCCTCGAGTATTGTCCTTGTTATATATTTAGCCTCGACTGGAGAAGCTAATGAAAGTATACCGAGTAGTATGTCTATCTTTTTTGATTGGGCTCCTGAACCTGTAATGGATGCGAGTTTTATAAGATCATTATAAACTTTTTCTATTGTGAGGGGATGTGAAATGAATGTTAACTGAGATCTCCTCTTGAATAATGCTTCACTTGCCGTGCCGATATCTCCCTGTTCTCGAATCTCTTCTTCTATTTCATCAACACTAGCTCCTGTGACCATTGATATGGCCTTCATGAGGAGTTTCGGCCCGATTCCAAGTTCTTTTTCGCTCCAGGTTGGGAAAACACGACCTAGAAGGAGTAGGGTTACTATTGGTAGAAGTTTGGTGTCTGTCTTTTTGAGGAAATCGGCTATTATAACGGTCTTTTCTAGTCTTTTGGTTGTTGATTCTAGCCTGTTATAGAGTTTAGCTAAATTTTTGTATTCCATAATCATCCCCTTAACTTGGGGGGTTTTATTGTTTTTTGAAGAGTCTTAGGGCGCAGTATTCGCCACACATTGAGCACATGTCTTCTTCTTCAACTGGGCATTGCATTCTATATTTTCTGGGTTTTTCGTGGTCGAATGCTAGTTCAAATTGCCTCTCCCAGTTGAAGTTTTTCCTTGCCCTTGCCATCTCTAATTCCATGTTCCACGCCCTCAACATCCTATTAGCGGAGTCGGCTGCCTGTGCAGCTATCTTTGATGCTATAACACCCTCCTTAACCTCTTTTACACCGGGTATGGTTAGGTGTTCTGCTGGTGTGACATAGCAGATGAAATCTGCTCCATGATAGGCTGCTATAGCCCCTCCAATGGCCGCGCTTATATGATCGTATCCTGGGGCCATGTCAGTTACTATGGGACCTAGGACGTAGAATGGGGCTCCTTTACAGATTGTCTTCTGGATTTTCATATTCGCGGGAATTTGATCTATTGGGACATGTCCTGGCCCTTCTACCATGCATTGTACTTTGGTTTCTCTGGCTTTTTCAACCAGTTCTCCTAGTGTGATTAGTTCTTGTAGTTGTGGGGTGTCTGATGCGTCTGCTAGGCAGCCTGGTCTCAGTCCATCGCCGAGGCTGAGTGTGACATCATATTCGTGGGCTATTTCGAGGAGGTATTCGTAGTTTGAGTAGAGTGGATTCTCTCTCTTGTTATGTTTCATCCATGTGGCGAGGAACACTCCTCCTCTGCTCACCATCCCCATGATCCTCTCTGATCTTTCTAATTTTTCCACTGTGTCGAGTGTTATGCCAGCGTGGACTGTCATGAAGTCGACTCCGTCTTTTGCCTGTTTTTCTATTGTATTGAATATGTTGTCTTCGTCCATGTCGACTATTGAACCGTTATTTGGTTGGGCGGCTTTTATGCCAGCCTCGTAGATGGGTACTGTGCCGACTGGTACGTCCACCTTTTCTAGGATGGTTTTTCTTATCTTGGATAGTTTTGGTCCTGTGCTCAGATCCATTATGGTGTCTGCTCCGTATTGGACGGCGACGAGTGATTTTTTAATTTCCAGTTCGGGATCCTCCAACCTGGGGGATGATCCGATGTTAGCGTTTATTTTCGTGGATAGGCCTTCACCTATCCCGCATGGGATTGGATCATGGATTGGGTTTGATGGTATGACGATTCTCCCTTCTGCTACTCTTTTCATGATCTTATGGATCTTATAATTTTCAGATTTGGCCACTTCTTCTATTTGGGGTGTTGTGTTGCCTTTTCTTGCTTCTTCCATTTGAGTCACTTTGGATCCCCTCACCTTTAATATATGATTTGGAACACAAATAAGTTTATGATACGGAAACTTCGTGCGAAGGATATTATGATAAGGGATGTTATTGTGGTGAAACCAGAGGAGTCTGTGGCGGCTGCGAAGTTGAAGATGGTCCGGGCTAATATTGGTGGGGTGCCTGTGGTTGAGGGGGATAAGCTTGTTGGTTTCATAACACATAGGGATATATTATTGGCTGGTAGTGAAGCTCTTAAACTTAAAGTGAAGGATATTATGAGCCGGGATCTTGTTGTGGTTGACAAGAACACGCCTATTGGTAGTATAAGTAAGATAATGGTGGAGACTGGCTATCAGAGGATCCCTGTGGTGGAGGATGGGAGATTATTGGGTCTTATAACCCAGAGTTGTGTGATAAAAGCCGTGGCTGATCATATAGAAGATGACTGCCCCTAAAAAAAGGGGGATAGTTTTAGATGAGTGGATATGGTAATGGGGGGTTTTTCTTTTCTTTGAGGCCGCCTATCTTCTCTATCCTCTTTTTTATGAACTTTTCACCGGCTTTTGTGGCGGCGTATATTGGTATTGAATATCCTGCTTTGAATAGTGCCTTTTTATCGCCAATGTGGCGTATGTGTTTTGAGGCGCAGGATGTTATGATATCAGCATTTTGGAAGAGTATTTCAGCTTCTTTTTTTGTTATACCGGTAAGGTGAACGGCGAAGATGTAAATTTTCCCATCTAATTTCCTTATTTTAACTGCATCTTCTACATCGGCTACCGTAACAGCCATGGAATAGTATCCTTGGCTTAGAGCTTTTTTAACACCCATTAACTGGTCTATCCTCCCGGTGTCTGGTTCTAGTACGTTTTCTTCTCCGAGTTCTTCTATGATCCTTTTTATGGGGCTTGTCTTTACTATTCCGGAGATTCTCCCACCCACTCCCTGTGCGAATTCTGGCTCAGTTATTATGACTGTCCCAGCCCCTTCACATACCATCACCGCACAGTCTATCATATCCTCTTCGAGTAGTGTTGAGATTATCTCGGAAACCCCAAATGAAAGGAAATCCCTCATCCTAAGTTCTCTCTCAGGGGTGCACATCCCAAAATCTTTTATCCTGAATTCTATATTTTCACGTATAGTTTCCTTGTTTAGTTCCTTGATGCTCCTATATTTGTGGAATAGTGGACAGTATTTTATCATGGGCTCTCCGAGTGAGACTATCCTACCATCCCTTATAATGATCCGGGTCCTTCCCAGGGCTTCTATGATATGCTCATCCATTCTTTCACCCTTCTTTGTATGGGAATCCTTCAGCGGGTGTTGGTTTCAAGATTTTGATGGCATCTGATCTCATAAGAGCGTTCACAGAGGCGCTCAATGAACAGAGGGTCCCTATACCATAACCTACCCTCTTGTTATCATCCATAATATCTACTGTTATATAATCTTCCATTCTCACAATCTCTCTTACGTTAACGTTTTTCATCCTGTGGAGTACTTTGTTCCCCAGGGCCCCCATGGCCTTCCCTATCCAACAATGTTTGAGGGGGCATTGATCGCAGTAGTGTTTAAATATCCTATTCCATTTTTTACTCCCTAATCCAGCCGCTATCTCAGCCCTTACAGTGGAATATGCTATGCAACAGCCCCAGTTCCTACCTATAATCTTATCATCTTCGATTAGGTCGGTGTATATTCTCCTGTTTTTCCACCTGATCCTATTTAGGATGCCCCTTTCATATTTTATCTGGCCTGTGTTCTTGGATCCTTTTAATTGCTCTGCTATTTTACGCCTTATACTGGGGACTCTCCCAGCTGATATGTTTATCGCACAGACTGGACAGAATCCTGTGACGGAATTTGAGATCTCATCACCATCCTTGTCATAGAATATCGCCCTGACACCTATACCATCCCTTTTAACCTCCACGTACCCGCCATTTTCCCAGATATGGGATATTATCAGACCCGCGGATGTCACAACCCTCCCATAACCTGACATCCCAGCCACTCTCCTAAGATCGGCCTTCTTCGTCAGGACACCCTCTATGTCTCCTGCTGTATCCTCTGGGATGATATCAGCGTCTATCTCTGCCCGGAGTATGGCCGGGGCCCAGGTTATATCTCTACCATCCCCTATGGTTTCCCCCATGCTATTAACTAGTCTAGCGTCCACACCCTCAAAACATTCATTTGACTCCCCTATTATACCATGGTTTGAAAGTTCCTCGAGGACCCTGTGACATATACCACATGCACCCTCTGCCAAATCCAGGATTGAGGAAGAAACCCTCAAATTGTCTCCCAATATTATCCCCCCCATAGGGACATTCTTGTTATATTATTATCCTAACCAGATTATAAAAGTTATCCTAACCAGATTATAAAAGGCAAAGTATAAAATACTGACCTTCTATAATCTCTCTGTGTGGGGGTATAATGAGATTTTGGATTTGTCATAGGAGACCTGATAGGACGTTCTCGATAAGAGGTCGTTATTTCCCGGTTTGTTCAAGATGTACTGGTGTATACATTGGAGCGTTCTCCTATTTTTTAATAGCATATTTCACACCCATAAAATACACTCTAAACCTAGTTGTCATGGCGATCCTAATAACAACCCCAATGATACTTGATGGGTTCACGCAACTGTTAGGTTTAAGGGAAAGTAACAACCTACTGAGACTCTTAACAGGACTCCTCGCAGGCTTAGGCCTCGGGATCTTGACAAAAGCCCTAAAATTTTACATATTAACGTGGTGGGTATGTTGAAATGTCCAAGATGCGGAGCATACAATAGGAGAGAAGCCAATTTCTGCAGAAACTGCGGGAAAAAACTCCGCAAAGGATCTGCAAATGTTATATTGTCTGTGTTAGGGGGCTGTTGCCTTGGCATAATATTCCTAGTCATGATAGGGGCTATGATAAGCCCTGAAGTCAGCCAAGAACCATACGATAAGAGGGAGACCATAAACGGTTATACCATAGTCTACCAGACGACAGATTATACTTGTGGACCGGCCTCCCTTGCAACAGCACTCATAAACAAGAAAGGCGCTAACTTAACCGAGAAGATGATAGTGGATTATCTCGGTAACGACCCCAGGGGTTATACTGCCCGCCAACTCATTAAAGTCGCTGAACATTTTGGATACAATGCTAGTATACAGAAAGGCCCCCCAGGAAAATATGATATAATAGTAATAGATGATGGCAGTCTTGACATAGGATATCCATGCTATGATGAAAACCATACCAAAAAATATGTTGTGATACCAGGGTCCAATGGTCATTTCACAGTATATGCTGGGATGACCCCGGATGGTTTTATGATATTTTTAGACCCATCAAGTGGGATAGAATATGTCAGCCCCGAGATATTCGATGAAATCTACCAGAATATAAGAATCCACATCCAATGATCTTATTTGGATGGCTTCCTGGAATATATTAATAGTAGTCCCATATTGTAACCTTCCAGCTTTCAAGCTCTGTTGAATACACTCTTATACAGTATGTTCCTGGCCCATTTGAGACTCTATCCTTCTGGTTTTGCTCTTTGGAGACTCGGTCGGTCCCCAGTCTATGGTGTCAGTTGCTATTCCTGAACCATCCTTGAGAACATCAACGGTCATGATATTTATGTCATAGTTGATTATTGGTGTGGCGGACATGATCACTAGGAACTTACTGCCCCTGATAGTGAAACATTCGTAGTCATCACCGGATCCCGTGAAGGTTGCAACCTTGTGCCACTCAGGGATCTGGGCATCCTCGGGTGGTTTCACTTCTTTTGATGTATATATAACATTCTCATTTCTGGGTTCTGTGACCAGCTTTATCAACATCCCGGAAGTTAAACCTAAAGCTGCAACCAGTACAAAACATATCACAAGAAGTATCTTTTTCTCTTTATTCGATTGGTCCACTCCTTCATCAATGAATATATGAAAATCCTAGTTAATAAGCACTGGCGGTGTAATCCTATTTGATATGGAAGAGTTGATAATTAACTTTGGAAAATGAGACAAAAAATTGGATCATCAGTCGCGGTGAAGAACTTTCAATTTCCCTGTTCTGATATCAATTATCAGTCCATGGACCGGTATATCATCAGGGATTGCCCTGAATTTTTTGATGGTCTTGACACCTTCAATAACATTTTTTTCTTCATCCTCAATTGCCATGATCCAGTCTTCCAGTCCAAGTTCTTCAATAAAATCTCGGGGGACTCCATTTTCTTCCATGGCTTTCCTGAGTTTTTCGAAGTTAACATTTGCCATTCCACAATCGGTATGCCCTATAACCATGATCTCCTCTGCGCCAAGGGAGTGCACTGCAACTACGAGTGACCTAAGTGCATCATCTGTTATACGGTTTCCGGCATTCTTTATGATCTTGGCGTCGCCTCTTTCAAGGCCCATTGCAGGTTCAAGAAAGTCAGTTAATCTTGTGTCCATACAGGTTACGATGGCGAGTTTTTTGGCTGGCCTGTGGCTGAGGTCTTCGCTTTTAAAATCCCTTAAGAATTCCTGGTTTTTTTCCAGTACTTGATCTATGATCATTGGATCACCTTAAAAAATTAAAATAGGATGGGTTTTTTATTTATGGGTCAGTGGAGGTTCCTGACCTGTTTCAAACCCAGTCTTATAGCCAAAGATGTTCTGTACTCTGATGTTTATTTCATGCCATATCTTCGCAAGGGGTATCTCTGCCGGGCAGAGTTCCTCGCACTGGCCACAGTTGGTACATGAATCCACCATGTGCATCATTCTCTCGAGGTGGAAGACAGGGGATGGTGGAAGTTTACCTTTTTCAAGCCATTCAGGGGTCTTTGTTTCAAGTGAACACTCTTCACAGTAACAGATTGGGCATGCTTCTCTGCAGCTGTAGCACTTGATGCAACGGTTCAGATCATCCATGTACTTATCAAGGTTCATGAGGATTTCAGCACCGGTTTCTTCACTGAAGTCCTTTTTCTGCCACTTGGTTGCAAGGTTAACCATTGCCTGGTCAATCTTTTCACGTATTTCAATACCCTTGGGTATTGGGTCCTCTACATGAATCACTCCTGCGTTTATTGCCTTTTCAAGGACTTCAGCACCCTTTTCAGATGTTACTTCCACGAAGGTTGCCTTGCCGGCCAGGGGTCCTATAACACCCCAGTTACCCAGTGCAAGGTCAGCCATCCTTGGTATGTTCTTCTCACATCTTCTGCAGTTGGTCCTTCTACCGTAACCCATCTCTTCTACTTCATCAACACTGATAGCCTTTTCATCGTCTGATGTTTCAATTATCAATTTACCCTTTGCTATTTCCTCCTTGATAACGTCGTCAGGGTCCATTTCATATACTTCTTCTATCATCTGCCTTGTCTTTACAGGTGGAAGTGTTCCTCCACAGTTAACACCCACCATTATTACGTTGTCCCTGTCTATTTTACCCCTCTTGGCAAGCTCAACTATTGTCATGGCATCGCATGGCTTTGTTGTGACTGCTATCTTCATGTCCCTTGCGCCGTTAAGGTAACGTGTGATGACCTTTGCAATGTTGAGTGTACCGCAGTGGAGTGAACCTGCAGATTCTATGACCTCATTGGGATCTGTTATCAGGGTTGGGACGGCATCGTAGAGATCTGAACCCTTCTTAACGGCTAGAACCGCGTCAACGATTCCTTCTTCAAGCAGGAATTTCAGCAGTGAGGTTACGGCCCCTCCATATTCACCTTTTTCTGCAATTTCTTCATTCTCTGAAAAAGCATAATACATATCGTTTACTTCAACCATCATCAAGCCCCCTCATTTCTCTATACTGGCTGCGGAAACCTTGAGCTCCGGCATCTTGGCTGCAGGGTCAAGTTCGCTGGAGCTTGTCAGCATGTTGGCAGCGCATTCTGCGAAGTGGAATGGGATGAACAGAACACCCTTCATTATATCGGGTGTGACCCTTGCTGTTATCTCAATTTCACCCCTTCTTGTTCTGACCTTAACCATGTCACCACTTCTGATTCCAAGTTCAGAGGCGTCTTCGTCGTTTATTTCAACAAATCCTGTTGGCAGTTCCCTGTCAAGGGTCTCTGATCTCCTTGTCATTGATCCTGTGTGGTAATGGAACAGTACACGACCCGTTGTAAGGATGAATGGGTACTCTTCATCTGGAACTTCAGCAGGGTCTTTGTGTTCTATTGGGAAGAATATTCCAAGGCCGTCAGGTGTTGCAAACTGTTCTGTGTGAAGTATTGGTGTTCCTGGATGGCTTTCATCGGGGCATGGCCAGTGAAGACCTTCTGGTTTTGAAAGCCTTTCAGGGTTCATGCCCGCGTACTGGGGTGTTACCTCCCTTATCTCTTCAAAGATCTCGGCTGGGGAGTTAAAGTCAAATCCTTCGGCTCCCATCCTCTTTGCCAGGTCGCATATTATGTCCCAGTCTTCTCTGGCATCACCTGGAGCTTCAACAGCCTTTCTTATGTACTGAACACGCCTTTCTGTGCTTGTGTATGTACCGTCCTTTTCAGCCCAGGCAGCTGCAGGTAGAACAACATCAGCCAGTTCAGCGGTTTCTGTCATGAATATGTCCTGGACAACCAGGAATTCGAGGCTTTCAAGGGATTCCTTAACGTGCTGAATGTCGGGGTCGGAGACCATGGGGTTTTCACCCATTATGTACATGGCCTTGAGCTCTCCCTTCTCAGCCGCATTCATCATTTCAACGACTGTCAGCCCTGGTGTGCATTTAAGGTCACTGCATCCCCATGCACAGGTCATCTTCTCGGTTGCTTCCTCATCAATGACCTTCTGGTATCCTGGATAGAATGCAGGGAGGGCTCCCATGTCACAGGCTCCCTGAACATTGTTCTGACCCCTCAGCGGGTTGACCCCTGCACCGGGCTTACCTATGTTACCTGTGAGCATGGCTAGGTTTGCGGTTGAAATAACGTTGTCTGTACCTGTAATGTGCTGTGTTATACCCATGGCAAAGAGTATGGCTGCGCTGTCTGCCTCTGCATACACCCTTGCAGCTTCCCTGATCTTATCCGCAGGTGTGAGTGTTAATTCCTCAACATCCTCTGGTTTGTATTTCTTCACTACTTCCTTGAGTTCTTCAAAGCCCTTTGTCCTTTTCTCTATGAAATCCTTATCTTCCAGGCCCTCTTCGATTATCACGTTCATCATTGCGTTAAGCAGCGGGATGTCTGTGCCTGGTTTGAAGGGCAGGTATATGTCGGCCTGTTTGGCTGTTGGTGTGATCCTGGGGTCTGCAACTATTAATTTTGCGCCCTTGGACTTTGCACGGAGAACCCTTCTCCATATGAGCGGGTGCTGTTCTGCTGTGTTTGAACCTATAATGAATATGCAGCTGGCTTCCTCGATGTCTATAATTGAATTTGTCATTGCACCTGACCCAAAGGTCTGTGCCAGCCCAGCGACTGTTGGTCCGTGGCAGAGCCTTGCGCAGTGATCAATGTTCTGTGTCCCGATCACTGCCCTGGCAAATTTCTGGAGGCTGTAGTTTTCCTCATTGGTACACGTTGCAGATGCAAGGAATGCTAGGAGATCAGGATCCTCCTCACGGTATTCTTTAAGTTTGGATGCGATGAGGTCAAGGGCCTCATCCCATGATGCTTCTCTGAACTCACCGTTCTCCTTTATCAGAGGGGTTTTGAGACGGTCGTCCCTGCTCACAAACTGGTAGGCGAAGTTACCCTTAGGACACAACTTTCCCTCATTCATGGGATGCCTTTTCCAGGGCTCAACACCCTCTATTTCCCCGTTGACTGATATTATGTTCATTCCACAGCCACAACCACAGTAAGGACATGTGTTAGGAACATATTCAATATTCATATTATCACCTCCATTTAAAAAAAAATGTAAATGGTATACCTACTCCTTGAGGTAGGTGTACCAGTAGAGGCACGCAACGAAGACAGCGCCCCCTACAATGTTACCGAGTGTAACTGGTATCATGTTGTTTATGAAGAACTGGCTCCATGTAACTCCACCAAGGAAGATGCCGACTGGTATGAAGAACATGTTTGCAACACTGTGTTCGAATCCTATGGCAACGAATGCGAATATAGGGAACCATATTCCCCAGATTTTACCTATGATATCATCAGAAGCAATCGCCAGGTATACTGCAAGACAAACAAGCCAGTTACAGCCAATACCCCTGAGGAATGCCTGAGTCCATGTAAGTGATTTTATGGTTTTACCTGCAGCAACGAACTCAACTCCTCCAAGAGCCTTGAGCTTGGCAATCTGCAGGGCAGATGCCTGCCAGGGGTCTGCTGAAAGGATACCTGTAGCAACTGCAAGGAAGTAAGCAACAAATACTGCTCCAACAAGGTTGAATACCCAGCTTGTTACCCAATTCCTTATCAATCCCATGACACTTGCTCTCTTATCGAGTATACCAAATGGCATGTACATACAGTTCCCTGTGAAGAGCTCAGAACCCGCAATTATGACAAGCATGAGCCCGACTGGGAACACTGCACCAAAGACAAGTTTAACAAGACCTGCAGGGTATCCTGCTTTGGCCATTCCACCAGTTACAACTTCGGCCAAGAGGCCTCCAAAAGCTATGTATGCACCCGCAAGGAAACTCAAAACTATAACCTTTCCAAGTGGTGCTTTTTCTTTCAGTTCCGCGATCGCAGAACAGGCTTTCGCTGTATCAGCAGGGGATTTGAATGATGATCCCATTATTTAACACCTCCCATTAATTACATTTCTCATATTAAATAATGATATTTAATAATTTTTCTAAAAGGAGGGAATAGAAATATTTATATACCTATATGTAATCTTCTCACTTCCGGGTTCTGTGACCCGATTCATCAGCATCCCAGAAGTTAAACCTAAAGCTGCAACAAGTACAAAACATACCACAAGAACTATTTTCGTCTCTCTATCCAACCAGTCCACTCCCTAACAATGAATTATATGTAATTATATGAAAATCCCGATTATAAGCGTTGAGGACTTGCGTAACTGTTTTATGGTATTGATGAAAACTGGAAAATGAAACAAATTGAATCAGTCGCGATGAAGAACCTTCAGTTCTCCTGTCCTAACATCGATTATCAGCCCATGGACAGGTATATCATCGGGGATTGCCCTGAATTCCTTGATGGTCCTGACACCTTCAATAACATTTTTTTCCTCATCATCAATTGCCAGGATCCAGTCCTCCAGTCCAAGTTCCTCGATAAAATCAGGGGGGACTCCAGTCTCTTCCATGGCTTTCCTGAGTCTTTCAAAGTCAACATTCGCCATTCCACAGTCAGTATGCCCTATGACCATTATCTCCTCGGCGCCCAAGGAGTGCACCGCAACCACAAGTGACCTCAGTGCATCATCCGTTATACGGTTACCTGCATTCTTTATGATCTTGGCGTCACCCCTTTCAAGGCCCATTGCAGGTTCAAGAAAATCTGTTAACCTTGTGTCCATACAGGTTACGATGGCGAGTTTTTTGGCTGGCCTGTGGCTGAGGTCTTCGCTTTTAAAATCCCTTAAGAATTCCTGGTTTTTTTCCAGTACTTGATCTATGATCATTGGATCACCTTAAAAAATTAAAATAGGATGGGTTTTTTATTTATGGGTCAGTGGAGGTTCCTGACCTGTTTCAAACCCAGTCTTATAGCCAAAGATGTTCTGTACTCTGATGTTTATTTCATGCCATATCTTCGCAAGGGGTATCTCTGCCGGGCAGAGTTCCTCGCACTGGCCACAGTTGGTACATGAATCCACCATGTGCATCATTCTCTCGAGGTGGAAGACAGGGGATGGTGGAAGTTTACCTTTTTCAAGCCATTCAGGGGTCTTTGTTTCAAGTGAACACTCTTCACAGTAACAGATTGGGCATGCTTCTCTGCAGCTGTAGCACTTGATGCAACGGTTCAGATCATCCATGTACTTATCAAGGTTCATGAGGATTTCAGCACCGGTTTCTTCACTGAAGTCCTTTTTCTGCCACTTGGTTGCAAGGTTAACCATTGCCTGGTCAATCTTTTCACGTATTTCAATACCCTTGGGTATTGGGTCCTCTACATGAATCACTCCTGCGTTTATTGCCTTTTCAAGGACTTCAGCACCCTTTTCAGATGTTACTTCCACGAAGGTTGCCTTGCCGGCCAGGGGTCCTATAACACCCCAGTTACCCAGTGCAAGGTCAGCCATCCTTGGTATGTTCTTCTCACATCTTCTGCAGTTGGTCCTTCTACCGTAACCCATCTCTTCTACTTCATCAACACTGATAGCCTTTTCATCGTCTGATGTTTCAATTATCAATTTACCCTTTGCTATTTCCTCCTTGATAACGTCGTCAGGGTCCATTTCATATACTTCTTCTATCATCTGCCTTGTCTTTACAGGTGGAAGTGTTCCTCCACAGTTAACACCCACCATTATTACGTTGTCCCTGTCTATTTTACCCCTCTTGGCAAGCTCAACTATTGTCATGGCATCGCATGGCTTTGTTGTGACTGCTATCTTCATGTCCCTTGCACTCTTAAGGTAACGTGTGATGACCTTTGCAATGTTGAGTGTACCACAGTGGAGTGAACCTGCAGTTTCTATGACCTTATCCGGATCTGTTATCAAGGTTGGAACGGCATCGTAGAGATCTGAACCCTTCTTAACGGCGAGAATCGCGTCTACAATTCCTTCTTCAAGCAGGAATTTTAGCAGTGAGGTCACAACCCGTCCAAGAGGGGGTTACATGGACGTTTTCATCCCCCTCCTCACAAATGGGACTTCCCGCCGATAAAGTTAAATAGTAAGATAGTATTTACAATTATTAGTATGGTGAAGTGGGGTCCTGTATTTGTAGGTTTCATACTTTCTATTGTCTTTCCAATCATCCTAAGGTCTTTCATGCCAGGGGGCGCTTCTGTCCTGGGATTGTTCCTAGCAGGTTTTGTAGTGGGTTTAATGGTGAAGGAGGGTGCCCTTGGAGGTTTCTGGAATGCTACGGTGGCTGGTGCGTTTGGTGGTATAATATTAACCATACTTTTAAGCATTTTCGGCGCTCTCATCGGCGGAATATTCGGTTTTTTCATAGGACTTTTCAGTGGTATCGCAGTGGTAATAGTCCTACTTTTAGTTTCGATGATATTCATGGGGATTGGGGGGGCTATAGGCGGTTTCCTGGCAGGGGACTAGGGATTCTGGCCCCAGCACACGATTTTGAGATGATCCCTCAAATGGTGGGTTTTTGGATAAAGGTTTGCGTGGTCAGTATGCTTGTTGGTGTTGTCTCTGATACTCATATACCTGATAGGGTGCCTGTCATCCCTGATAGGGTTTTTGAGGTTTTCAGTGGCGTGGATATGATACTCCATGCTGGGGATTTAACCTCATTGGACGTTAAGGAGGAATTCAATAGTTTAGCCCCTGTAAGGTGTGTTCAGGGTAACATGGACCGTTATTATGGTCTTGAACTTCCAAGGGATGAGATTTTAGAAATAAATGGTCTGGTTGTAGGTTTGAATCATGGTGAGGTTTATCCTCGTGGGGATACTCAGCAGCTTAAGTATATTGCCCTGGAGATGGGTGTTGATGTTCTTATTTCGGGGCATACTCACCAGCCGTTTATTAAGGAGGTTGATGGTATACTGCTCTTGAATCCTGGGAGTCCTACTGTGCCACGGTTGGCTTATCCTAGCGTCATGTTGGTTGAAATCTCTGATGGTAGGGTTGAAGCAGAGGTTGTGAGGGTGGGTTCACCGATTTGTAGAATAAGGTGATTGGCTTTGGGTAGAAGATGGTATCTTGAAAGGAGAAGGGATTATTATTATAAGAGTGCTAAGAAGGAGAAGTATAGGTCTAGGGCGTCGTATAAGCTTTTGCAACTTGATAATAGGTTTCATATTATAGGGGATGGTGATAAGGTTGTCGATCTTGGGGCTGCTCCTGGTGGCTGGTCACAGGTGGCCCTTGAGAGGGTGGGTGGTGATGGGCTTGTCATTGCCGTGGATATTAAGCCTATTAGGCCTTTCCCGGTGGATAATTTCCATACTATAAGGGGTGATTTTACAGATGTGAAGGTGCAGGAGAAGATAGGTGAGCTTCTAGGCGGGAAAGCTGATGTTATAATATCTGATGCTTCTCCTTCACTTTCGGGTATAAAGGATATTGACCAGTTAAGGTCATTGGAACTTGTTGAAAGTGTTATAAAGGTTGCTGGGAGATTCCTTAAGAAGGATGGTAATCTCCTTGTTAAGGTTTTCCAGGGGCCTGGTTTCAATGAATTGTTAAGGAAATTGAGGAGTTCCTTTAGGAAGGTTAAAAGCACGAAACCGGCTTCTTCTAGGAAAGGCAGCCCCGAGATGTATATTGTCTGTAAGGGATTCAAGGGTTAGGATTTTAGACTGGCCAGACTATCTCTGGCTTCTTTTAATTTTAACTTTGCTGTCTGTAATCTATTCTTGATCTCTGGTATTGGTTTGTTGGTGGAAAGGGCGCTTTGAACATCATCGAGGGCCGATTTAGCCTCCACGAGTTTTATCTCTGCGTTAATGTATTTTTCCATAAGGTCTTTGTTACCTGATTCATAGATTGTCTTTTTTGTTGAATCGTAGTCGATTTCCAGATCCTGGTATTCTTTTTGTAATTGGGCGTACTCATCATATAATGATCCTTTATCAACATTCGTGGATATTGTTGAGGATATTCTCTCAATTCCAATGTATGCTAGGACTATGACCGTTGCAATGATCATTAACACTCCAAAAACCGAGATGGTCATTGAAGTGAACTTGAACAATCTTAGCCTTGACCTTTTCATTGAATCACCTCCAGTGCATCCTTGTATCCACTGAAATTTTATGGTCTGTAAAGATTTTTATAAAACGATAATAATATATTTTTATGATGAAGGTAGTAGAGAAAACAAAAACACCCACTGTTAAATTTGAAGAATTCTTTTCCACGAAAGAATATAAGGATAGGATATTCGAGGTCCTGGAGAAATACCCCAATGTGAGATCCGTTGAAATAGACTATAGGGACCTGGAAATCTTCGACCCGGATCTTGCGGATCTTCTAATAGAGAAACCTGACACTATAATAAGAACGGCGCAGAGGGCCATCCAGAACATAAACCCTGTGGGAGTGGACGCGGATCTTAACATAAGATTCAAGAATATCACTAATATTATCCCATTGAGGGATTTGAGGAGTAAATTTATAGGTAAGCTAGTTGCAGTTGACGGTATAGTAAGGAAGGTTGATGAAATACGTCCGAGGATATTAAGGGCTGTTTTTGAATGTAGAAGCTGCGGACACCAACAGGAGGTGCCCCAATCCAGTAACATTTTAGCCGAACCTTCCTTCTGCCCGGAGTGTAGGGGCCGTTCATTCAGACTATTACAGGAGGATTCTCAATTCCTTGACACTCAAACTTTAAAGTTACAGGAGCCCCTGGAGAATCTTTCGGGTGGTGAACAACCCAGACAGATAACCATAGTCTTAGAGGATGACCTTGTGGATACCTTAACACCTGGGGATGTTGTGAGGGTCACGGGTATCCTCAGAACAATAAGGGATGATAGGGCGAAACGTTTCAAGAATTTCATATATGGAAATTATGCGGAATTTCTCGAACAAGAATTTGAAGAATTGCAGATAACAGCCGAGGACGAGAAAAAGATCAAGGAACTTGCAGTGGACCCTAACATTTATGAGAGGATAGTGAGATCCACGGTCCCATCAATCTATGGATACCGTGAAATCAAGGAGGCTATTGCCCTCCAATTGTTCGGGGGAACCGGGAAGGAATTGGATGATAAAACAAGATTACGTGGTGATATACACATTCTTATTGTTGGGGATCCTGGTATTGGAAAATCCCAGATGCTTAAATATGTTTCAAAGCTGGCCCCTAGGGGCATATATACCAGTGGTAAGGGCACCACTGGTGTTGGTTTGTGTGTGGCTCCTGAGAGTCTAATCTTTACAGAGGAAGGGGCATTGGAGATTGGAGATTTTGTTGACAAGAACCTCACTGAACCTATCAAATATAAGATGGGGGTTTATGTTTCAAAGCTTGAAAAACCTATTAGGGTTCAGACTATTAATCCAACAAGAGTATCTTCGAGGGTTTCTGATAAGGTTTGGAGGCTTAGGGCTCCGGAGAAACTGGTTAAAATAACAACAGAAACTGGGAAGGAGTTGACTCTAACACCAGAAACGAAGGTTTTAAGTTTTGAGGAGGGAGAATTAAGGTGGGGGGAAGCTAAGAGACTTGGAGAAGGCGACCATGTGGCGACAACAAGAAGATTAGAGTATGGGGGGCGAAGAGTTTTAACATTGGAACTTATCGAGGACTTGGATGATGTTGTAGTTTATGGGGTAGAATCTCTAATAGGGAAACTTTCCAAGGAGATTAAAATGGGGGAGGGTATTAGAGAATCCGCCGGGGAGCTTGGATTTAATGGAGACGATCATTATAGGAATACTATGAATTTGAAGATGCTTTTAAAGCTTGCTGAGAAAGCCAATTATAGTCTGGAAAGGTTACATGATGAAATTCAAGGATTTTCACAATCTCAGGAGCGTCCAATAAAGCTTCCTAAGTACTTAAATGAGAGGTTTTTGTACTTTGTAGGTTTGATAGTTGGGGATGGGGATATTAGAGTCACATCTGATGGGGTTTATTCTATAAGGTTCTCAAATACTAATAGAGAACTTAGAAGAAGGTTCAAATCTCTTGTCAAAGAGCTTTTCGGGATCGAGTCAAGGGAGAGTACACTAGGTATCAGTTTCAATTCGAAGATTATTGCACACATTTTGAGCAGACTTGGCATCCCAGAATCTGGAGGATTCGATATTAGTGAAGTTATATTTTCTCTTCCAAATAAAGAACTTGCAGCATTTATCAGGGGATTATTCGATTCCGGTGGGATCATAAGAGATGATGGCCCATCTTCCATCGAATTTTATACTAAAAGTGAAAAATTGGCCCGTAAACTCCAACTTGCACTTCTAAGATTTGGGATAATAGCCCATCTAAAGAGGAGGGAGGTTATAGGTGATTATCTTATCCGAATTTCCGGGGAGGGTATTGGAAAGTTCGCCAAGTTTATTGGATTTGAAGATCTGAGGAAAAAGAATAAACTCCGGGGATTACAAGGTGGGGAGAGTAATACGATCATGGATATAATCCCCGGGATTGGGGAAACCATAGAAGAGATAATAAGTTTTTATGGGGTAAGTGTTAAAGAAGCCCATGATTTTGGAAATCTAGTTGAAGAAGATGGTGCTATTTCAAGAAAATCACTCCAGAGGATTATCAGAAACTTAAAATCAAAAGCTTCGATTGAAAATGTTAAAATAGAGTTGCCTGATAAGCTCAAGTCAATGTTAGGGAAAAGCTCAGATAAGAGCATACCTTTCAATACTCTTGTTCAATTTACAAGAAGAATAAAAGATAAGAGGGTGCGCAAATCCTTTGTTCGAATCTTAAGGGAGTTGAAAGCTCGGGAGGAAATTATTAGAGAAAAGCTTCAATATTTAGAAAGCTTGGCTTATTCTGACATCCTATTTGAAAAGATAAAGAGGGTTGAGGTCATCGATTCACCGTATGATCATGTTTATGATCTAACGGTCAAAGAATCCCATAGTTTCATAGCAAATGGGATAGTGGTTCATAACACAGCCGCGGCGGTTCGGGACGAACTTGGGGGATGGTCCCTTGAAGCTGGTGCATTGGTCCTGGGAGATCGTGGAATTGTCTGTGTTGATGAATTGGATAAGATGCGTGAGGAGGATCGTTCCGCTATACACGAGGCACTTGAGCAGCAAACCATAAGTATAGCCAAGGCAGGTATCATGGCAACCCTAAATTCCCGTTGCGCAGTACTAGCAGCCGCCAACCCAAAATTCGGCCGATTCGACACTTACAAGTCCATAGCAGAGCAGATAGACCTCCCATCAACCATACTCTCAAGGTTCGATTTAATATTCGTCATAGAGGACAAACCACACGAAGAAAGAGACAGAGAACTTGCAAGGCACATCCTCAAAACCCACAAGGAGGATACATTACCCATAGAAATCGAACCAGAACTACTAAGAAAATATATAGCATATGCGAGAAAGAATATTCACCCCAAACTAACAGACGAGGCGATGAAAGTACTCGAAGAATTCTATGTTTCAATGAGGAGCAGCGCAACAGACGAAGACTCACCAGTACCAATAACAGCACGGCAACTAGAAGCCATAATAAGATTAGCAGAGGCAAGCGCCAGGGTAAAACTCAAAAATAAGGTCGAAGCAGAGGATGCTAAAAGGGCTATAAGACTGGCGAAATCATGCCTCAAACAGGTAGGCTACGACCCAGAAACAGGCAAAATCGACATTGATAAAGTAGAAGGCCGAACACCAAAATCGGAAAGAGACAAATTCAACATACTAATAGAATTAATAAAAGAACTTGAAGAAGAATATGGGGGAAAAGCACCCACTAACATCCTTAAATCAGAAATGTTAGACAGATATAATATAAGTGAAGAAAAGGTAGAAGAACTCTTAAGATTTTTACAAGAAAAGGGGGTAATATTCGAACCCCAGAGAGGCTATGTAAAGATAGTCTAAAAAAAGAGGAGGAGGTATGATAACTTTGCAAGATTATGAAAAATTACTAGATAGGGCCATAGAACAATTACCACCAGAGGTCCTAGAAACTAAACGTTTCACCACCCCCAAAGCTTACTCTGTCATCCAGGGTAACAGGACACTCATCCAAAACTTCAAGGATATAGCGGCCAAATTAAACAGGGACCCACAACACCTTCTAAGATACCTACTGAGGGAACTTGGAACAGCAGGAAACATCGAGGGTAAAAGGGCTATCCTCCAGGGGAAATTCACCCATTTCCTTATAAATGAGAGGATAGAAGATTATGTGAAAAAGTTCGTATTATGCCCAGAATGCAACCGTCCAGATACTCGCATAATAAAAGAAGGTCGCATATCCCTCCTAAAGTGTGAGGCCTGCGGTGCTAAGGCCCCTTTAAAGCCAGTCTAGGTTAGGAGTTTTATATGGGTGGGAATTTTTGCATAAACTGTGGGCGCTCCAACATCCAACTCTTCAAGGGATTATGCAGGGAATGTTTCCTCAAAGAGTATAAGCTTTTGGAGGTTCCTGAGAGGATAGAAGTTGAAGTCTGCGCACACTGCAACGCACAACTAATCAATGGTAAATGGACTGGGAGGGGCGTCCCAGAGGATGAGATAATATACCACGCCCTCGAAAACAATATTAGCAGGAGCGTGGAGGATACCATAGTAGATCTTGAAATAATCCAGAAAAGGGGAACCATAAGCTCCTGCCTAGTAAGGGGGGAGGCGAAGGTCCTAGGGGAGAGGATAACACAGGATTTCTATACGGAGGTAAGATTAAAAAAGAGGGTATGCCCATATTGTAGTAAATACAAATCAGGATATTATGAGGCGGTCATACAATTAAGAGCAGATGAGAGAAGCCTAGGATCAGGGGAGATAGAAAAGGCGGAACAGGTGATAAACAAGACCCTCCAGAGATTATGGGAAAAAGACAAACTAGCATACCTTGCAAGGACAACCCGGCAAAGAGAGGGTGTAGACTATTATATAGGATCATATAAGGCGGCTAAGCGGGTTGTAGCAGCCCTCCGAGAGGAATTCGGGGGGATTGTGAAGGAGTCTCCCAGGCTCATGGGGAGGGACAAATCCACCGGCAAAAACATCTACAGGATATGGATTTCATTCAAACTACCCAAATTCAAAAAAGGAGACTTCATATCCTACAAAGGCCACATTGGGGTTATAAAGGCCATGGACTCCCATGGTATACTATTCTATGATCTTGACAGGCGAGAAATGTCCACTACACTCTGGCGTGAATACCAGAATATAGAGAGAATAGCGACACCAGAGGATATAAAGGAGACAACCGTCACAGCAATATCCCCTGGTAGGATACAAATACTTGATCCTATAAGCTATGAGCCAATAGACCTCAAACTCAAACCTGGCATGGAAAATTTAAAGATTGGTGACCAGGTATCAGTAATCCAAATAGACAATAAAACCTACATCCTATGGTGATGGGAGTGAATATCGAAGAAAGGATAAAAATTGCGAAAAAGGGCACCATAGAAGTTATCACAGAAGAAGAACTCAGGGAAACACTCCAAAAAAAGAAGGAGCCAGTCGCATATATCGGCTATGAACCATCAGGGAAGATACACGTAGGCCATGCCATCACAGTGATGAAACTCCTAGACCTTCAAAGGATAGGATTCAAGGTAAAGGTGCTCCTGGCAGATTATCATGCTCACCTTAATGGTAAGGGGTCCATGGAGAAAATAGAAGAGATGGCAGAATACAATAAAAGATGTTTCAAGGCCCTGGGCCTATCAGATGATACGGAGTTCATATTAGGTTCAACTTTCCAGACTACTGGGGAGTACACCCATAAACTCTATGAGCTATCACTTATAACGACACTGGCAAGGGCTAAGAGGAGCATGGCACAGATAACAAGGGAAGCTGAAAATCCTAAGGTCGCTGAGGTCATATACCCTCTGATGCAAGTTATTGACATGATATTCCTAGGAGTGGATCTTGCATTGGGTGGTATGGAGCAGAGGAAAATACATATGCTTGCAAGGGAGAACCTTCCAAGGCTTGGCTACAATGCACCGGTATGTATGCACACACCCTTACTCCATGGGACAGATGGTGGGGAGAAAATGTCATCTAGTAAGGGGAATTTCATAGCAATTGACGACCCCCCAGAGGTTATCAGGGAGAAGGTGGAAAAAAGTTATTGTCCAATGAAGGAGATAAAGGGCAACCCTATAATAGAGATGGCAGAGTACCTTATATTACCAAGATATGGTAAGATGCTGATAAAGAGGCCTGAGAAGTTTGGAGGGGACCTTGAACTTGACCGTGAAGGACTCATAAGGGAATACCTTAGCGGGAGATTACACCCACTTGACCTTAAAAATGCTGTTAGCGAATATTTGATAAAGATTTTTGAACCCGCTAGGGCATACCTTGAGTAGGTGTTATAATGTTATATGAGATGAGATTGCCACCTGGGATAACAACTAGCATGGTTATAAAGATTATGGAAAAGTATGATGTGGAGTTGGTCCAGACAGACCAGGGGCCGGTCCTGCAAGGGGAATTGGAGGAGCTTGAAAAGGTTAAGGATGAGATTGTAAAGTATCTTAACGAGCGCATAAAGGAATTAGAGGGAAGATGATTATTATCGGCAAATGCCAAGGTAGGGTGCTATTATCCTCCTTATATCCTCTTGTATGATGTTGATCCCCCTGTTAGCATCCACTACTGGGAACTTTTTTTCTTCCGCTATTCTGAGATATTTCCTCCTAACCCTTTCAAGGAATGATTTCTCCTCGAACCTTTCAAGGCCTTCAAATCTTTCCTGGGCATCCTCGGGGGTGATGTCAAGTATTATAACGATATCCGGTTTTATGGCGAATTTGTTTATTTCCCTGATCCAATCTTCTGGTTCCTGGTATGCTATGCTAGAGTAAAAGCATCTGTCGCTTATTATGATGGTTTTTTCATTTTTTGCCTTTTTGATTTTATCCTTTAGGAGGAGTCTGTCAGCTGCGAATAATAGGCCGAGTATCTTTTGCTGGTCATCGGTTGGGAGGCTTGGTTCATTTAGTATTCTCCTTATGAGCCTCCCGATGGGTGACTGGGTAGGTTCTCTGATAAGCTCTGCCCTGTACCCGTTCTTATCAAACCAGTCCTTTAAGAGTTTGCATTGTGTTGTTTTACCGGCTCCGTCTATTCCTTCGATACAAATATACATTGAATCCAATATATAATGGTGGGATATAAATAATATGATAGGATAAAAGTTTGAGGTTTGGACCATGGCAAGGGTAATGATAGTGGAAGATGAGAACATAGTTGCTATGGATATAAGGCAGCGCCTGGAGATGTTAGGATATGAGGTTACCGCTACTGTAACTACAGGTGAGGAGGCTATTGAATTAGCCGATAAAACAAGACCAGATGTTGTGCTCATGGATATCGTCCTCAAGGGTGAAGTGGATGGTATAGAAGCGGCCGAGGAGATCAGGAGACGACTTGGAATCCCCATCATTTATATAACGGCTTATTCTGATAGCAAGACCCTTGAGAGGGCGAAGGTGACAGAACCATTCGGTTACATTATAAAACCCTTCGAGGATAGGGAGCTTCAGAGTGTAATCGAGATAGCACTCTATAAGGATAAAATGGAGAAAAAATTGAGGGAGAGCGAGGAACGTTACCGTGCGATTATAAGATCATTAAATGATGTCCTATTCACTCTAGATGCTGATGAAAAATACACTATGGTATCGGGTCAAATACAAGATTATGGTTTGGCTGAGGAGGAGATGGTGGGGAAAACCCCCAGGGAAGTTTTCGGAGCTGCTGGTGAAATACACCATGAACAAAACCGGATGGTATTAGAGGGCGAATCAAGGGTATACAATTGGGAATGGGAAAAGGATGGTGAAAGATTATATTTTATGGTGTCGCTTTCACCCTTGAGAGATTCTAATGGTGAAATTATTGGGATAACCGGGATACTCAGGGACATCACTTCACTTAAAGAATATGAGCTGGCCCTTGAAAGGGAGAACAGGATAAACAGGGCATTAGCAAATCTTGCCAAGAAGCTTCTGGAACCCATATCACTCGAGAAGATATCTGATAATGTTATAGAATATGCTAGGAAACTTACAGACAGCCAATTTTGTATCATAGGAGCCGTTGAAAGTGGGAGGTTAAAGGAGTGTATCATACCAGAGGATACATTAGAGGAATGCCAACTGGAGGAAGAAGCCAAAATGGGAAGCTTATGTGATCGTATCATGGAAAACAGGAAACCGATATTATCCAATAACCCCCAGAAGGATAATATTAGCCTGCCTGAGGGTCATGTGAAAATTGAAAACCTCCTCATAGTCCCGGCCCTATTACAGGAGGAGCTTGTGGGTATAATAGCCCTTGCAAACAAGGATGGTGACTATGACAAGAAGGATCTTGAGATAGTGGAAAGATTAGCGGACTTATATTCAATCGCCATAAAAAGGAAACAGGACGAGGAAAAGAACAGGATAATCATCCAAAAATTCTTGAAGATAGTATCAGAGGTCCTGGAAGAGCTTAAATAGAACTTCGATCCCATGGCAATGTCAAATACTATTTTTGGACGGGAAGATCTTAAAAAGATAAAGGGTATAGGGGATAAGTTAGCCGACAAGATCCTCGGGGAACTTGGAGGCGAGGAAGAACTTACAAGGCTAGTTGAGAATAGGGAAGTGGATCGTCTAGCCAGAGTAGATGGTATCAGTCAGAGAAAGGCTATCGAGGTCATAAACAATCTACTTGGGGATCCAATACCACAGTTTTTGAAGGGAGAGGGGGCTAGAAGATTATACGAGGATATAATCAATAGGATACTCCCATATGCTAACACCCAATACTCACGTAACCGTATACTCCTTTTACATCCTAGGAAAGATCCTAAGTGGATAAAAGAACATATACAGATGGTGATGGATTCCAAGGAGACGATCCAGAGACTCCCCATAGAAAAAATCAGAAGACTACTCAAGAATATAAAAACCCCAGATGAGCCAAAACCAAAATTCAACCAGGGGGTGGCCATTCTAACAGAAGATGAAGAAGAATATGAGAGACTCATAGAAATGGGCCTTAACAGGTATCATCCGATACTCATAAACCCTAACCCGATAGAATTAAGGGAATATGAGCTTATAATCTATGTCTATTCAGAGGGGCTGTTCGAGGTTGAAGGAGCGCACAATATAATCATGGTCCATGCAGGCGCCGAAAAACACCAGATAGTACCTGAAACGATCCTAGATTATTTTAAGGAAAACAGGAAACTTCTCAGAAGCCTATTAGCACTTGGAAGGTTGCTGGGCTGGGAGACGGTCCTAGATGAGGTAATGAACATCCTGGGAGAATTAGAGGAATCTGAGACAACCCAGGATATCAACAAGATCGTCAACACAACAAAATCAGAAGCCGATGAAAAACTGGAAAAACTCATCAAAAGGATAGACCTCAAGGGGGATGAGATCCTAAGGCTCCTCGACGAGGGCACAACAAACAAGATAGATAGAATATTTGAAAAAGTCATGAGAGAAGCCAAGGAAAAACTTAAAGAGGAGACGGGGATCGACTTCAACCCATATATAAAATCCTATCCGCTCAAAATAGACGAAAAAGAGCTGAAAAGGGCGGAGGAGATGAAATTCTCCGAGGAGATCATCAAAACATTCGAAAAAAGAGTAGAAGCCGCGGAAAAACTCTCCAAACTCAAACCACGACTAGAAGAGGAAATAAAAGAAATCCTAGAATTCGATTACAAACTCGCACTAGGCTGCTTCGCAGCCAAATACAAACTAGAAAAACCACAAATAACAGACAAAATAAAACTCAAGGGAGCACTACACCTAAACCTAATCCCCAAAGAAGACAAAGAAAACATCCAAAGAATAGACTACCAACTAGACAACCAAGAAAACATCAGCCTACTCACAGGCGCCAACAGCGGAGGCAAAACAACCCTAATAGAAACAATAGCACAGATAATAATACTGGCACAGATGGGACTCCCAGTACCAGTGAAAGAAGCCCAGATAAAAATATTCGACGAAATACACCTACACTCAAAAGAAAAAACACTAGACGCAGGAGAATTCGAATCATTCCTACGAAGATTCACAAACACCATAATAAGCAAAAAACAAAAACTAATACTACTAGACGAAATCGAAGCCATAACAGAACTAGAAGCCGCCGTGAAAATACTATCAACCTTCATAGAACTTATAAAAAACTCGGAATCCTACGCGGTCATAGTAACCCACATGGCCAGGGAAATAACAGAAGAAGTAAACGTGAGAATAGACGGCATAGAGGCCAAAGGACTCGACGAAAACTACAACCTGATAGTCAACAGAACACCCAAAATGAACTACCTAGCCAAAAGCACACCAGAACTAATAGTCAAAATGCTCTACCAAAAATCCAATGGTAAAACAAAAAAAATCTACGCAAAAATACTCGAAAAATTCAAAAAATAAAATTTTATTGTTGCCTGCATACTAACTCTACAAAGTTCACAGCCAGGATATTCTCATCCCTCTCCCCGAGCAACCCTCGAAGCAGGCAGTCTATCTGATGCTGGGTATTCTTCTAATCATTCCAAGGTTCACACCTAGGGTCATAGAAGAGACCACAAGAGCATCAAGGTATGACAATGAAAAGGATGATAATAAAGTGGGCCGGCAGTGATTCGGGCTTCCCATAACACGAGGTTATAGTACACACCCGAAACGCAGGAGGGCTTAACTGCTGAGATCGAAACGAGATCAGGTGTTGCCCCTCCGCTATGACCGCCGAACCCAGATGATTTGGCGCCAAAGACACACCCCTCAAGATTTTACCAGAAGACCATTAGCACCCAACAAAGGGTGGAATACAAGGAGAACCTCTAATTTTGACCCATCAAAAAACCCCACCGTATCTCCCGTTGGGAGTGGCGGGCTGAACAACTCGGCCCCGGATGGGGCCTCGAAGCTCACACCCCCACCCCATCAAACGGGTCTTTTACCCGTGGGATTAATGGTTGCCTATTTTCAGGGGATCCCTCAGGCTTAGATGCTTTCAGCCTTTATGATCATG
>ERZ795060.417-NODE-417-length-58385-cov-6.329573_pt1 | contig 58385 bp, 43 predicted proteins | sample MGYA00375144_ERZ795060 | MGnify/ENA primary metagenome ERZ795060 (study PRJEB30189, sample SAMN05720157) | activated sludge metagenome | isolation source: anaerobic digester from wastewater treatment plant | place: Japan | collected 2015-05-15 ... | reverse complement strand
CAGAATTTCGTCCAGCCTCAAGGCCTGACGCGGCCGGGTTGGATCGAAACGACCAGGATGTCCCGGTCCCGGTCCTTGGCAATGGCAAGAATGTGTCCCTGCGCGTCCGCGGCCACGCTTTGTCCCCCATAGACCTTGCCGGCCCATGGCCCATGGGTGATTTCTCCCACCAGGTCGGTTCCAATCACGGGCGCGCCGATGGCCCGGGCGGCCTGCGCGACAGTCTTGTGCAGCTCGTTCCCATGTTGCGGCCATTCGGTTTCGTCCGCGGCCCAGCCGTAAGGCACCAGGACAAGATCCGGCTCCAAAGCCGCCATGCGCTGGAGATTCTCCTTCACGAAGGTATCCGCGCAGATGAGGATTCCGATGCGGCCCCAAGGTGTTTCCACGGCTTGAATATCTTCACCGGGCGTGTAAGGCGGATTCATCAACTGCGTCAATAGGTTGATTTTGCGGTGTTTCAGTAAAATCCTGCCTTCCTTGTCGATCAGAATCGCCGAATCATAGAGATGGCCATGTTCTTTTTCAGCAAGACCCGCGCAGATGTAGATCGAATATTTCCGGGCAAGTCCACACATACGGTCCGAATCCTCACCGGGAATGGGATGCGCGCGTTGGTGAGCGTCGGGATTGACCCACCCATAAATCGTGGTCTCCGGAAAGCAGGCGATCTCCGCCCCCTGTGCCTTGGCCTCCTTGAGGGCGTTCTCGATCCGGACAAAGTTTCCCTCGCGGTCGCCGTCAAGGGCGAAGATCTGGGATAAAGCGATTTTCACAGATTTGGTTTCCCTCATCACAGTCTCCTCAGGAGGCGCGGCCCATCCCTGGATCCAACCGGTGAGGAGGATGGCCGGAAAGGTAATGAATCGATGGATGCGCATTTTGTTCACCTGTGTGGATCGCGTGGTTCTCCATTTTCGGGAGAAGGCGTAAACCACACTTTCGCGCGTTCGATTTCACTTTCAATCCCGGTTCCTTCATAAAACCACAACCGGCCCCGGGCGCGCACGGTTTCTCCAGGAGAACAATCGGGGAAAACCGGATCAGCATGGAAACAGGGGACTTCCGCATTGCCCCAGACGCGGCCGCAGGGAGACCAAGCGGTCAGGATCCACCGGTTGCCGAGACCAGAGCGGACCGCCGCCACGGGTGCCTCGAAACGTTTATTGGCGTTGGTTTGTTCCGTGAATCCCGCCGCGCCTTTCAGCATCACGCAGACCTGAGCGCGCAAACCGCACAGCGTCTGCTCCGTGCCGTTCCTCAGCCAAAGGCCCATCTCCACTCCGGCGGTGCCGGAGTGGATGCTTGCGCCGAATTCCACTCCATCGGGCAGCCGCCATTCACCTTCCAGGCCGCCGTCCGGTTTGCGAAACCAATCGTTCCACAAGAGTGTTAGGTTTTGCTTATCCCAGACCGTCGGGATATGGGTATGCGCGAGAAAAATCAGATCCTCACCGTGGAAAATGGCTTCCGGTAAGTCGATGACCACATAGGATTGAGTGTCCCACGGAAGAAACACGCTGGCTTTGGTGGCGCGGCGGGGATTGATTGCGCCTTCCAAAAATCCGATGCGGGGATGGCGCCCGCCGGGATAGGGAAGCACACCGGTCCGATTCGCGGGAAAGGGATACGAAGCGGTTTCAAAATCAATCCCGGCACGTTGCGCGGCGTCTTGGATTTCCTTGATGGACAATCCGGTCACGCCAGCCGCCTCCTCCCATGAATACCGGTGCGAAAGCAGCATGTTCCGGAGCCAGTAATCCAGATCGTCAAGGGTTTGCCGTTGCTCATACGCCTGCGGGGACTTGCCCGCCGGCGGTTCCGGATCCGGGGCGGCCCATGCCGCCAGAGACAGTCCGCTCAAAAAGAGAAGCGGACATAAAAGGCCGTGATGGAGGGGGATTAGGAAACGTGATGTTTTATGGACCATCGATGATACACCTGCCTGTGCTTTCTTCCAAAGTGGGAAAGAAGGATCCGCGCCGTCTGGGGCAATAAGGATATCATGGAGAGAATTGGCGCGATAGGATACAGGGAGGAAGAATCCAGCTCCACGATCAGATCATCCACGCGGCATGAAAAAAACCTCCGGCTGGCCGCGGGAGTGGCTTCCCTCCCAGGAGGAGGCGCTCCTCCACAAAAAACGCTAGGAAACTATAATAAAGAGAAAGGGATAATTGGAGAGAGAGGGACGAACGAGGATAAAATCGCGGTTCTTGACATAAGCCTGAGGGGCAGATAAGGTTAAAAAATTAACATATTCATAGCCAACGTTACGGGCGAAATTCGAGACCACGGTGGTCCAGATCCGGGGACGGATCGGCGGCCATGGTCTTTGTTTATGTTTTCAGTAAAGGCATCGGATTCCATCCGATGAACCGACGCATTCGGACAAGGAGCCTGGACTACCTTGAAGATCCTCGAACAACGCGATGTAGGTACGTGCAAAAAAACTGTGAAAATCGAGATCCCGCCCGATGAAGTGGGCACGGAACTGGATGAACTGTACAAGGAGTTCATCGAGAACGCCATTGTCCCCGGGTTCCGCAAGGGTAAAGCGCCCCGCCGGATCGTCAAAATGAAATACGGCAAGCATCTGGACAGCGAGGCCGTCGAGAAAGCCGTGGAAACCGCGTTCAAGAAAGCGATGGAGGAGTTGGACCTCACGCCGGTCGATTCTCCTCAATTCAGCGAAATCGATAAAGAAAAGACCGAAGAACCGGTGGTTTTCGAGGCAACCTTCGAATACGCGCCCCGGCTGGAATCCGTGAACTACCGGGACATCCGTCCCGAAGTGCCCCCCATGGAAGTCACCGAGAAGGATGTGGTGGACACCCTCAACCATCTGCGGGAAACCAACGCCACGTACCGCACTATCGACGACCGTCCGGCGGCCGAAGGGGACCATGTTACGATTGCCTGCAACGCCACCATAGAAGGCCAGCCGTTTCCCGAAGCCACCCACTATGGCATCGTGGTGGAGGTCGGTTCCAAGCGTTACATACCCGGACTGGAAGACGCTTTGATCGGGATGAAACCCGGCGAGAAAAAAACCATCACCCTCACGCTGCCGGAAGATTATCCCGAGGAAGAGAAACGAGGCAAGGAAGCGGTCTTCGAACTGGAAGTCCAGCATATCCGCCAGAAACTGCTGCCCGAGCTGGATGACGAATTCGCCAAGGACATGGGGAATTTCCAAACCCTCCATGACCTTAAGGAGCGCATCCGCGAGAACTTGCGCCAGACTTTGGCTCAGCGCCGGCGCGACCAACTGCGCCAGGCTATCCGGCAGGAATTAATCCGGCGGAACCCGTTCGATGTCCCCCCCAGTATGATCCGGGCGCGGTACAATTTCATCAACGCCGTCCACGATTTGGAACTGCAGCGCATAGGAACCAGCCTCGAACAGGAGGCTAAGCGGGACGAAGGTCTCCTGGCCCGTCACGAAAAAACCGCCGAGGAGGAGGTGCGGATTTCCCTTCTGGTGGAGAAAATCGCGGCGGAGGAATCCATTGAATTGACGGACCAGGATTATTACCTCTACATGCATCGGACGGCTCCGGAAGGCAAGCACGATGTGGATTGGTATGTTCGGCGCATTGAATCCATGGGCATGGAGTCGTTCTACCGCCGTATGGCGCTGGAAGAAAAAGTGTTGGATATTCTGCAGGCACGGGTGGAATCCGCGTCCGGGGAAGCCCCGGAATTGCCGGCCGAACCGGCTCCCGCAGTTCCAGGTGAAGAGCCGGAGGAAAGCGCAAACCCAACAGAGGAGAATTGAACGTGGTTTTAATCCCTATGGTCGTGGAACAGACGAGCCGGGGCGAACGCGCCTATGATATCTATTCGCGTTTGCTGAAAGACCGGATCATTTTCATCGGCGATCCCATCGAGGATCACATGGCAAACCTGGTGATCGCCCAACTCCTGTTTCTCCAGGCGGAAGACCCCGAAAAAGACATCCAACTGTATATCAACAGCCCTGGCGGTTCGGTTTCGGCCGGGCTGGCCATCTATGACACGATGCAATATGTCAAACCGGATGTGGCGACCACCTGTATGGGTCTGGCCGCCAGCATGGCGGCGGTGTTGCTGGCGGCGGGGGCTCCCAACAAACGCCACGCCTTGCCCAACGCCCGGATCATGATCCATCAGCCCATGGGCGGATTCCAAGGCCAGGCCTCCGATATTGAAATCCGGGCGCGGGAAATCCTGAAATTGAAATCGCGTCTCAATGAAATCCTGGCTTTTCACACCGGCAGGGATATCGAGCAGATCGAGAGGGACTCCGACCGGGATTTCTTCATGTCCCCGGAAGAAGCTGTGGAATACGGTTTGATCGACGGTCTCTTCGAACCCCGGAAACCCTCCCGCTTTAAAGCCGCTCCCGCCAAAGGGACCGAAAAAAAACTTTCCGATACTTAGCATTTCGGACTACAATAACTGGAAGGCCATCCCAACCGATTCGGCCGGGGACGCGGGCCGGCGAGGGGCTGAAACGCGAGGCTTTTTATGGATTACGCCGTGAAGAACAAACCGCTCTATTGCTCCTTTTGTGGAAAGCATCAGGATGAAGTCAAGAAACTGATCGCGGGCCCGCCCCAGAAACATACGTCGCAGCCTGCCTATATCTGCGACGAATGCGTGCGCCTGTGCAATAGCGTGTTGGAAGAAGAGATCGAAGTTGAACTCCGCGAATTTTTAAAGCCCAAAGAAATCAAAGAAGCGCTGGACCAGTACATCATCGGCCAGGAAAGCAGTAAAAAATCAGTCGCCGTCGCGGTCCATAACCATTTGAAACGCATCCGCTACCATGAAACGATCAACAGCGATGTCGAAATCCAAAAAAGCAACATCCTGATGATCGGCCCCACCGGCTCCGGCAAAACCTATATCGCCCAGACCCTTGCCAAAATCCTCAACGTTCCGTTCACCATCGTGGACGCCACCACTCTGACCGAAGCCGGCTACGTCGGCGAGGATGTCGAGAACATCATCCTCAAATTGCTGATGACCACCGGCTACCATGTCGAGAAGGCCGAAAAAGGGATCATCTACATCGACGAGATCGACAAAATCGCCCGCACGACCCAGAACGTCTCCATCACCCGCGATGTCTCCGGGGAAGGCGTGCAGCAGGCGCTGCTCAAAATCATCGAAGGGACCGTGTGCAATGTTCCCCCCCAGGGCGGACGCAAACACCCCCATCAGGAATTCATCCAGGTCAATACAACCGATATCCTCTTCATCTGCGGCGGCGCGTTCGTCGGGTTGGATAAAATCGTGGAACGCCGCATCGGCAAGCGGGTCATCGGCTTCAGCACGGCCGAAGAGGGGCTGGTGGCCGTGGACGAGGATAACGTTCTTAACCTGGTGGAACCGGAAGACCTGATCAAGTTTGGTATGATCCCCGAGTTCGTGGGGCGCTTCGCCTGCGTGGCCGCCCTCGACGAATTGGACGAACAGGCCCTGAAAAGCATCCTCACGGTTCCCAAAAACGCGATTTGCAAGCAATATCAGAAACTGTTCGAATTGGAAGGCGTGGAACTGGAATTCTCGCCCGACGCCCTGGACGCCATCGCCCGCCGGGCGGTGGACCGCAAAACCGGCGCCCGCGGCCTGCGCGCCATCCTGGAAAAGGCCATGCGCGATATCATGTTCGAAATCCCTTCCATGACCGGGGTTTCCAAATGCATCATTACCCGGGAAGTCATTACCGAAGGCTCCGAACCCCTCCTGGTCTTTGAAGATCAGGTTGAAACGGCTTGAGGGCTGTTTTCCCACACGGCCGGTGTTCCACCGGCGTCCTGGCAGAACGATTCACGATCGAGAATGGGCTTTCCGTTGGATTCCCCGGCCAGCGCCGGGTGTGACGATTCTTTCGCGGATGGGGCACGATTATGACGTACCAAGTAGGCGATACGGTGGTTAAGCCGGGGCTGGGCATCTGTAAGATCAAGGCGATCCGGAAAATGCAAGTCGAAGGCATTGACCAATCTTTTTATGTCCTGCAATCAGGCGAGGTCAAAGTCATGGTCCCCTTTGACCATGCCCACGCCGGGGGATTGCGGCCGTTGCTCGATGCCGAAGGGGTGAAACAAATTCTTCAACGCCTGCGCGAACCCCTCCCGCGGGGGGAAGGGGAGAACGAGAAGGCGGGAAACTACTCCTTGGAGATCGAAAAAACCAAGGAAGAATTGAAACACCGCGATCCCGCGGTGATGGCCGGGATCGTGAAAACTCTTTTCTACAAGAGCAAACTCTTCGATTTGGCCAAAGCTGAAGCGGAAATCTATCAAACCGCCCTGCAAGCCTTGGCGGACGAAATTGCCCATGTGGAACATACTACGAGGCTCAAGGCGGCCAATCAAATCAAGAATACCCTCACGGAAGCCCGCAAAGCGCAAAAAGAATCTTTGAAACAAAACTGATCAACCGGATTCCGTTGCGTGTCCAGGCGGTTCTCTCTGCCGGAAAAATCCGATCTTTCTATTCTAACTTCTCCACGGCGGGGGTTGTTTGTTTGGCGGAGACTACAGCGTTTTGCTTGGCCAGAACGTTGAGACTGTATATTTCTGTATAGCCGCAGAGTTCACAAGTCACCAATACATAGCGTTGATTATGGGAACGGAACAGCAACTTCTTGGGCAGGTTCCCGAGGGTGACTTCGGAAAACACACAAGACCGGCCCCGGCATTTCAAGCAGACATAATTGGAAAAAAGTTCAGCATAATTCATGGAATCGTTTAAGAACCGGTTCAAATTCAAACCCGACAACAAGGAATTACTTATTATAGATGCGATCTTAGCAGTTTGCAGGGATTTTGATCATAGGAATGTGAAAAGATTTCCTCCGCCGGAGGGCTATTGGTCAGAACGAGAAAGAAAATCAAACCCGCTCCCGGGAATCGGTCCCCCGGGAGCGGGCGCTCGGCATTCCTATGGATGAACCGGCGAGCCTCAGAAGAATATATTGGCTCTATTGGGAGAATCCGCCGCTCACTTTCACGCATCCAGCCGGACGGCAGGTGGACAGGGCTTTTTTCAGGCCTGAAGGCAGGTAGTCCGGGTAAATTTCCTGCGCGGTCTTGTCTCCCAAGTACAGGCCTTTCTCGATTTCTCCATCCTTTTCGAATTTCTTGATCAGCACTTCGCCATATAACAGGTTGTCACCGATAAGCCGGCCGTCCAGGATATACAGGATTCCGTCCTCGTCCGTCTTCACTGTCAGCACCAGGATCACCTTGCGGGAGTTGTTCTCCACCTGGCCATAATACAGCCGTTCGACGGTAGCGCTACCGTCGTCCGTGGAGAATTCACCGGAAACCGTCCCATCGGCCTCCACCCGTGTTTGGACTTTGAAGGACAGGCTTTCCACCGCACCCTGGTTCACAAACCACGCGGTTCCATCGCCCTTCCAGGTGAACGGCGGTTCCACATTCTGGGCAAATGCCGCGGTTCCCCCGGCAAATGCCGTCAGCCCGAAGGCCAAACCCAGGGCCAACATACTCTTCCAACCACTAGACTTGCGGATCATTTTCATCTCCATGCCTCCATAGATGGAATGTGAGTTTGGGAAAAGAAATGTTCTTTTTCATATCATAAAAACGAATCAAGGGATAGGAGGGTTTTTCATTTTCAGGGCTTGATTCCATAAGTTTTGAAAAACGGCGGGATACCGGTTCCGCACCAGGGGGATGAGCCGGAAGGCCGCCGACCGCTGGCCGGGGGCCAACTGATCGGCGATCAGTGGACGGCGGGTGGCGGACGCCCCGTTTCCGGGACCGGCCACGGCGGTGTTGATGCTCACCCAGGTCCCGCCACTTCCGGGTTCCAGCGACACTTGGCCGTCCAGCATCAAAATCCCTAAGCCAAAACCATTCGCATCCCGGAACGACAACACGTTGACGTGGGAGCGGTTGCCGGGCTGCAGCCGGTTCAATGGGTTAATGTAAAACATTCCCCAGGAAGACAAAGCCTCCTGCCCCGGCCATGAGGGATACGGCCCGTTGCCCAGCCAAGCCACCTGGTCCAGGGTGGAGGGAACGAGAAAGGCCAGTCCGGTTTCCAAAAACGAGCCGGGAATCATTTCCGTATCGAATATAAACCGAACATCACAATACCCAAAGGGAGAGAAGAGGTAATCCACTTGAGCGCGTAAAACCAAATCCGGATGGCCGGGATTCCGGGTGACAAGGAGCGATTGCACAAACGAGTCGTGGCCGGCTTTGCCCATCTGTTTGGAATCCACCCACAGATCGCACAACAGCGGCGGTTGCCATAGGGGGGACGCCTCTCCTACCGGACCATGCCGCAGTTCCGCGAAACTCAACTCCCTCCCCACGCGCAGGCAGGGGCCGCCGGTGATCAAGCGGACATTATGGTCTTGGGCGCGCAGAAACCAGGCCGCCGTGGTTTGTTGAATGATAAAGGCGTAATCCCGGTGTTGACTTCGGATTTCAAAGGCATCTCCCACAACACGGAATTCGTCGTCCCATTTCAGATCCCGCAGCCGCAGCAAAAACGATTCGTCCCAGTCCCGGGGCCGCAGCCGGACGGCGTGCCCGGTGACCTGCCGTTCGGAGGGATCGTAGAACTCCAGGCGGATCGCGTATTCATGGTCCGGAAGATCGTCCGGGATATCCACCACCAGCGCCACCTCCATCTCCTGCCGGGGGGGAAGTTGAAGAAGCAGGGAACGCTCGAGGACCGGCTCGAAATCCCGCAGCAGGAACCACCGGCACCGCAGCGCCGCCAGGTTAAGGAAGTCATGCTCGTTGCGGAGGGGAATCTCGATAGTTTGCCGGCCGGGGTGAACCGGTTTCACGGTTTCCTCGATGTGCACCGGGGAATAGATCTTGCGGACCTGCCAGTAATCAATTTGCGGCGTGCGGTCCGCGTTGATGATGCCGTCCCGGCCATTCGACCGGTAATCGCCGGATCCCAGAACGCCATGTGGGTACGCCCCGGGCGGCAATGAATCCGCGAATTGTTGCAGCAGGCCGCCTGCAAGGGTCCGGTGTTCCCTCACAGCCTGCCGGAATTCATCCAGTCCTTCCACGGCGTTGCCCAGCGCGGGCGTGTGGGAGGCGGCGATCACCGGCCGTCCCGCCCGGGCCAGTTTTTTCCACGTTTCGGGTGAGGGATTGTACGGCGCCAGGATCTCCACCTCCGGTGGCAACGAGGGATCGGCGCAACCGGGAACCAGCACCGGCCGGGTGGGATCGAGGGCCCGGACGGTTTGAACGATGTCTCGCAATGCCGGATCCCACACCGGCTGATCTCCCAGGCTCCAGGCGATTAGGCATGGATGATTGCGGTCCCGGAACAGGATCGATTCGGCAGATTCGGCTTTCATTGCGGTCTGTGCCCTGCGGGCGCCGGAATCTTCCGAAGAGGAATCCAGGATGCATTCCGAAGCCGTGGCAGGGCTGATCAAATACGCGGGCATTTCGCCGATCACGTAGAATCCCATCTCGTCGCATATCTCGAGAAACCGGGGATGAGGCGGCCCGGACAAAACGCGGATGGTATTGATATTAGCCTGCTGCATCAAAGTTAAATCCTGCCGCCAATCGTCTTCCCGCAAGGCCATGCCCACATCCGGCCGGTATTCCGTATAATTCACACCGCGGAGATGAATCGGCTCCCCGTTCAAGAGTAATTCACCTTTGCGGATCGAGACTTGCCGGATGCCAATGCGGGATGAGGTTTTATGCCGCACCTGGCCGGATTGTTTTAATTCCACGATGAGTTGGTAAAGATGCGGCGTTTCGGCAGTCCAGAAAAGAGGCTGAGAAACCGGCAGGGACGCCCGGCCCGTGGCCTGATTCCCGGCAACCTCCAGCGAGGCAATTTCCACTTCCGCCACCGTCGCGCCGTCCGGGCCGGCCAGCCGGCAATTCACGCGGATATCGGACCAATCTTGACCTTCATCCACGCGCACCAGTTGGATCACGATCCCCACTTGGGCGGATTCTCCGTTGCCTTTAATTTCCGTTTGGACCGTCCAATCATCGATGCAAAGCGCAGGGACCGCGAAGAGCCGGACATCCCGGAAGATGCCGGACAGATCGGTCGTTTCGGCGAAATTCACATTGCGGGCGCTCTCCACCCGGACCGCCACTAAATGCTCATTGGTATGGTCCAACAACGAGGTGATCTCGAATTGCCCGGGCAGGCTGGATACCGGTTGGCGGCCCGCCATCCGGCCATCCACCCAAACCTGGAAATCGCCGATGACACCTTCAAACCGTAAAAAATAACGGCGGTTGTCCCATCCCTTGGGAATCGTGAACCGTCTGCGGTAAAACCCGGCTCCCGGACCTGGTGGCCCGTCCCGCGGTGGAAGAAAACCCATCAGCTCCCAATGGCCTGGAACTGGAATGGCTTTCCAACCTTCGTAGGAGAAATCCTTTTGGAAAAATGTTTCACCTGAGAAAGCGGATTCCGTAGGAGTAAGGACAAATTCCCAAACACCGTTCAGAGATAACGTGAAATGCGGATCCGCTTGATCCGGCACGGCCGCCCAGGCGGAATTGACGGCCGGAATAAAGGCGAGCAGGACCGCCCACCCCATCCAACGGTAGGAGTATTGTAAAATTCCCGCCACCACAACGGAGTCCTCGCACATCTAGAATCTTTGGATCATCGTAGTATAAACGGACCTTGGATCAAGCGGGTACCGGATTCCCTGATCGGATTCCCCGATCCTTCCTTTCTCCCTTGCCTCCCATCCCTCTCCTGATTATTTTTCCCAGTGGGTAGAATCCCCGGCAAGCGTCTTGGAATAATCTATCTATAATCTATTCTTGAATTGAGGCAGGGGATTTCAGGCCCTTCCTTCTGATCCTCACCGCCGCGGATCATTCGAAAAGACAGGATCAGGAATTCATTCAACCAATTCGAAGGAGACCTCCATGCAAATCGGTGCGGCCAGCGCGGCGGGTGAACAAATCGAACCGTTGATCAGCCAGGTCGTGGACGAAATTCAAAACCAACTGGGACCAGGCCCCGCCGATCTGGGTTTTTTGTTCGTCACCGAACATTTCGCGGACGATATTCCCGCAGCAGTAGAACAGATCCAGAACGCCACCGGAGCGGCGCACTTGCTGGGCTGTACCGGAGAAAGCGTGATTGGACCCACGCGGGAATACGAGGATACGCCCTCCATTTCCCTCTGGCTGGCGCGGCGGCCCGGCGTTGGGCTGCACAGCTTCTATCTCAGCCCCGATGATATCAACCGGTGCGGTTCGGAAGATGCCTGCCGGTCGCTGATACCAGTAAAAGATCCCGCCCGGACCACACTGATCTTGCTGGCCGATCCCTTCACGACGGATATCGAGGCCTTGTTCGGAGGCATCAACCAGTTTCTGCCGGGTTGTCTGGCCGTGGGAGGGATGGCCAGTGCTCTGGATGGTCCTGGTGCCAATGTTTTGATTCACAACGGGCGGTTCTACCGGCAAGGCACGGTGGGGGTGGCGATTCATGGAGCGTTATCCATTGAAACCGTGGTTTCGCAAGGGTGCCGGCCGGTCGGACAACCGTTTCTCATCAGTCAAAGCGATCAGAACATTATTCAGCAGTTGGGGGCCAAACCTCCCCTGGAAATCATCAATGAGTTGTACCATTCACTCTCCCAGCCGGACCGCCATTTGTTGGCTCAAGGCCTGTATGTCGGCCGGGTGATCGACGAATATAAGCAGGAATTCCGGCGCGGGGATTTTCTCATTCGAAACCTTATCGACGCCGATCAGGAAAGCGGAGCAATCGCGGTGATGGACCGGGTGGTGACCGGGACGACCATCCAGTTCCATGTGCGGGACGCGGCAACGGCTGATGAAGACCTGCGGGCCCTGCTCGCGCCCCATGCCGACCCCCCACCCGCCGGCGCGCTGCTCTTTTCATGCAACGGACGGGGAACCCGGCTGTTTCCGAACCCCGATCATGATATATCGGTCATGCGGGAAATCCTCGGCCCCGTGCCGGTGGCGGGATTGTTCTGCGCGGGTGAATTCGGTCCGGTGGGCGGGAAAAATTTCATCCATGGCCACACCGCCAGCCTAGCCTTGTTCCGCCCCGCGTGATTTGGAATCGCTTTGGTTTCTTCTTGCTTCTCCAATCCGCCGATGGCTTCGTTTTTTCCCCAGCCGCGGATTCTCCGGAGGCTCAAGACCTTCTCTTCTCAAGGAAAGGCAACTATTTTTATTACAGTAGTGTCATCCGTATGAGGGAGAAGCCGTACCGGCTTTTCCGATGATAAAGGAGAATCCCATGCCTGACCAGGAATACCGTTTCGAGACCCTCGCGTTGCACGGAGGGCAGATCCCCGATCCGACCACCAAGGCCCGCGCGGTGCCGATCTATCAAACCACCTCGTACGTATTCGACAGCCCCGAGCACGCCGCTAACCTCTTCGCGTTGAAGGAATTCGGAAATATCTATTCGCGGATCATGAATCCCACCTGTGACGTGTTGGAAAAACGCGTCGCCGCCCTCGAGGGAGGCACCGCGGCAGTGGCTGTCAGTTCCGGCCAGGCCGCTTGCACCTTTTGCATTCTAAACTGCGCGCAGGCGGGTGAGGAAATTGTCTCCTCCGCCAGCCTTTACGGCGGAACCTATAATCTATTTCATTACACGTTTCCGCGCATGGGCATCCAGGTCAAATTCGTGGATCCCAATGACGTCAATCACTTCAAGGAGGCCATCACACCCAAAACCCGTGCGATCTTTGCGGAAACCATCGGCAATCCCAAACTGGACACGCTGGACATCGCGGCGGTCGCGGACGTGGCGCACAACGCCGGTCTGCCGCTGATCATCGACAACACCATGCCCTCGCCCTACCTGGTGCGGCCTATCGACCACGGCGCGGACGTGGTCATGCACTCCACCACCAAGTTCATCGGCGGCCACGGGACTTCGATCGGGGGGATCATCGTCGATTCAGGCAAGTTCAATTGGGGCAACGGCAAATTTCCCCAATTTTCCGAACCGGATCCCAGCTATCACGGGTTGAACCTGTGGGAAACCTTCGGCCACTTTCCCGGACTGGGCAATGTCGCTTTCGCCATCCGGGCGCGGGTGCAACTGTTGCGCGACCTGGGTTCCTGCATGTCGCCCTTTAACGCCTTTCTGTTCCTGCAAGGCCTGGAAACCCTGCATCTGCGGATGGAACGGCATAGCCAGAACGCGATGAAAGTGGCGGAATTCTTAAAAACGCATCCCAAGGTGGCATGGGTCAATTATCCGGGGCTTCCGGATCATCCATCGTTTGAAACCGCCAAGAAATACCACACGCGGGGTCTCTTCGGCGCGATTTTGGGTTTCGGCGTCAAAGGCGGCCTGGAAGCCGGGATCAAATTGATCCGGGAAATCAAACTCTTTTCGCATCTAGCCAATATCGGCGACGCCAAGTCGTTGATCATCCATCCGGCCAGCACCACGCATCAACAACTGTCGGAAGAAGAACAGCGGGCGACGGGCGTCACTCCCGATTTTGTCCGTCTTTCCATCGGCCTTGAAAACGCCGACGACATCATCGAACAGTTGGATCAGGCTTTATCCAATTTATAACGAGCACGGCTGGACGAAAGGATTCATTTCTCCCTATAGACGCCGGGGCGCGGGGCCATGGGCCCCGGGCTATAACTTGTTTGGTATTCAACGGAGCATGTAATTAAACATGTAATTAAAATACGGTGGAGGGAGCGGGTGCATTCCACCCATCATTCAGGCTAACCAAAGAAGAATTCCGCCATGAAGACAATCGAGATTCCCCCGGATTCTGTTGGAATCGTCAAAGAACAATTCGTGACCCTTTGCGTCCCCCCCCATGAATTGGCTTTGGACAGCGGCGCCAAACTAGGCCCCATCACCCTGGCGTACGAAACCTACGGGGAACTCACTCCCCAAAAAGACAACGCCATCCTGATTCTTCATGCCCTCTCGGGGGACCATCACGCCGCTGGCTATTACACCCCCAACGACCGCAAACCGGGCTGGTGGGACATCGCCATCGGTCCCGGGAAAGCGTTTGACACCAACCGGTTTTTCATCATCTGTTCGAACTGCATCGGCGGGTGCCGGGGATCGACCGGCCCTTCTTCGATCAATCCCAAGACCGAAAAGCCTTACGGAATGTCCTTTCCCTTCATCACCATCCGGGACATGGTTCGCGCGCAGAAGGAACTGATCGATTATCTGGGCATCCCCAAATTGCTCTGCGTAGCGGGAGGCTCGATGGGCGGAATGCAGGCGCTGGAATGGACGGTCACCTATCCGGAGATGGTGGTTTCGGCCATCCCCATCGCCACCACCTCGATCCACTCCGCTCAGAACATCGCCCTCAACGAGGTCGGCCGTCAGGCGATCATTGCCGATCCGCATTGGAATAACGGCGATTATTACGATTCCGAACCTCCCTCCCGGGGGCTCGCCGTGGCCCGCATGATCGGGCATATCAGCTACCTGAGCGACAAGGCCATGCACGAGAGATTCGGGCGGCGCCTGCAGGACCGGGAGGATGTCAGTTACAACCTGCTGACCGATTTTCAGGTGGAGAGTTACCTGCAATACCAGGGCAACTCGTTCACCCGGCGCTTCGACGCCAACAGCTATCTCTACATCACCAAAGCGCTCGATTATTTTGATTTGTCCCATGGGCATGGTTCGTTGACCGAAGCCTTGCGGGATGTGAAGGCGCAATTTTTGATCATCTCCTTCAGCAGCGACTGGCTGTATCCGTCTTATCAGTCCCGCGAGATCGTCAAGGCGCTCAAACAGAACGGCATCAAGGTCAGTTTCTGCGAAATCAAATCCGACAACGGCCACGATTCGTTCTTGCTGAAAAACCCCCAGCAAACCCGTTTGATTCGTGATTTTCTCAGCCATGTCTATGAGGAGCATCGCGCGCATGTCCAGTAAAAATTCGGAATCCCGCACCCCCGCGCCACGGTACGACCATGAAATCATATGCCGGATTGTGAAAGAAGGCAGCCGGGTGCTGGATATCGGTTGCGGCGAGGGCGATCTCTTGAAATTGCTGCAAGAACGCCGGAAAGTCGAAGGCACGGGCCTGGAAGTCAACGAAGAGAAAGTGTACGAATGCATCAGCCGCGGCCTCCATGTCCTGCACGGGGATATCGACGCGGGACTGGCTGACTACCCCGACCAGTCCTTCGATTATGTTATCCTCAACGAAACCATGCAGGAAATCCACAAACCGGCCCTGGTGTTGAAGGAAACGATGCGGGTGGGGAAACAAGTTATCGTCAGCTTCCCCAATTTCGGCCATTGGCCCGCGCGATTCCAACTTTTCTTCCGCGGCCGGGCTCCCAAAACCCTCAAATTGCCTTTCGAATGGTATGAAGGCCCTAACATTAAGTTCTTAACAATCAAGGATTTTAACAATTTCTGTCAAGCTATGCGCTATACCATCCTCGAAGCCTATTACTTCGCGTACGGGCATCCCGTGAAATTTTGGGCCAATGTCCGGGCGGATACCGCCTTGTTCGTTCTGAATGGCAACAAAACCGCGTAGGTTTCTGAACCGGGAATTCAATGGGTGGGGGTTACGTTTTCAAGGCACACCGCGTAAGCCTGCAGGAGGGTTTCCACGCCCCGATCCCAAGTAAAATGCTGGAGCGCCCGTTCCCGCGCCGCCTGACAATCCTTCATCCTCCGTGCGGGATCCCGCGCGTAAGTCAGGATTCCCTCCGCCAGGGCTGGCGCACTGCCCGGTTCTACGGTGATCCCACAACCTTCAAGCATCCACAGCGTTTCTCCCACCCGGCTGGCGACGACCGGTTTTCCAGAAGCCAGATATTCCGCGATTTTCAACGGGCTTTTGGCTCGCGTGGCCTCGTTGTCTTCGAAACAGGCCACACAGATATCCGCCGCGGCGGTTAGCGCGGGGATACGTTCCGCCGCGATATAACCGGTCAGATGGATCGATCCACCAGCGGGTGATTGCTTCACGTGGCGGCGCAATGCCGCTTCCTGTTCTCCGCCGCCCACGATCAGGAATTGGGCATCGGGAATCTGTTCCAAAACCAGGGGAGCCGCTTGGATCAGCAAATCCACATGGGCCGCGCCTTCCAACTGGCCGATATAGAGAATCGTAAGGCGGTCTGGATCGAGTCCATATTCCACCAGAACCTCCTTCCCCCCCGCGCCGGGATGAAACCGCTCCGTGTCCGCTCCCACCGGCAAATGCCACATCCGGGTGGCAGGAAACCCAAGGCGCAAGGCCCGTTCCTGGATGGCTTGGCTGGAATAGGTGAGAGTATGCGCGAAATGGGGGAGAACCCGTTCGTACACCGCCACCTGCAGGCGGCTCAGCCCTCTTTTTTCCACTTGGCGGGCAATAGCGGTTTCGTTGTCGTCCCAGTCGTAATGGAGCGGTTTGCGGAGCGTCCGGGAGATCCACAATAAGGGCAACGCGGTGGCGGCGAAGCATTTTTGGAGGTGGATCAGGCCGCATGGCTCCGCTAATTCTCGCAGCAGCCGGAAATTGGAAACGATGTGATGCTGCCGGGGCCGGAGCGCCTGACAGGGGGGATCCCCCGGCTGCGGTTCGCGTAAAAAGCCATGACGGGGGGGATTCTTGCGGGGCAGATGGACCAATTGAACCTGGTGCCCGCGTTGTTGTAATCCTCGCGCCAGGGCCAGGATGCGGATGGTCCAGGGATCGTGCCACAAATCGTGGGGATGGACCATCAGGATGTTCACCTATCGGTTCCTCTCAATCGATCCCCCCGGCGAGCACCTGGATCGTATCCGTGATGCCCAATCCGGTGATGCTGGCCGCGTGGCCGCCGGTGGCCGCGATTTCCAACCGGCCGTACCCGTCAAAGACGGCCAGAAATTCCCCCCGCTTTTTTTCTCCATAGGCTTGAGATATCCCCCGGATTGTGTGCCGTTGGAACCGGATGAGCACCTCTTCCGCGCGGACGCCGTTGCGCGAGGCCCACGCCTCGAACGTGGGCTGATCCAGATCGGTTACCAGGTTGCCGAAACGGTCGATATGGCAGATGTGGCACTCGATCCGGTCATAGGTCACCGCCAGGGGTTTGAGCGGCAGGCGGACCGGGTCGTGGATTTCCTCCCCAAGCTCCTCGATCGCCACCCCGTTGGCCAAATGGGCGGCCAGGGGAGAAAAAATATCACGTCCGTGGAACGTGTTGCTGACGGTTTCGAGCCAATATTGTTTGCGGGTCGCGGCGAAGACACGGGCCGATTTCGCCTGGTCCAGGGCGGGGATCAACAAACCGTTATCCGGCGCCACGAAATAGTGGCCGTCCATGGCGGCCACGAGGGGCCGCCGCTTGGTGCCTACTCCGGGATCGACCACACACAGGTGGACCGTGCCTTCCGGGAAATAGCGGAAGGACCACTCATTCAAAAAGGCGGCGCTGGCGATGGCGAAAGGCTGCAGCTCGTGGCTGATGTCAATGAGACGGGCCGCGGGGGCGAGGCGGACGATCACACCTTTCATGACCCCCACAAATCCATCGGTGTTGCCGAAATCCGTCATCAGGGTAATGATGGGCCTCGTGTTCATAAGCCACTACACCATTCTGGAAACACCCGGGGCCGTGCCATCGGGGTGAGAGGATCCATGTTCCAGCAACCGGGGGCTTTCGGCCGCCACGGGCAGCGTGATCCCCAACTGCGTTCCTTGCCCGGGTTCGCTATGCGCGGACAAAGCGCCTTGATGCTCCCGGATGATCCGGTCGACAATCATTAACCCCAGGCCCGTGCCGTTGGGCTTGGTGGTGAAATATGGTTCGAATATATGCTTTAGATCTTCGCGGTCAATCCCCCGCCCGTTGTCGGAAAAGATGAGATTCACCGTATCCCCGTCCCGCACCATGCTGATCACGACTTCTCCCGGCCGCGCCGCGCGGGTCTCGTCTTGCTGTTGGATGATGGCCTCGATGGCGTTGCGGAGTATGTTGATCACGGCCTGCTTCATCAAGACTTCATCCGCCTTGATGTAAGGCCATTCGCCCTCTTCGTGCAGCGCCACGCGGATGCCATGCTGCCGGAATTCCGGCTCCATAAGGGTCAAGGTATCGGTGATTAAAGTGTAAAGATTGACGAGTCGCAATTGAGGCTGCGTGGGCCGAACGGCGGAGAGGAAGGTTTCGATCACGTTGTTCAGCCGTTTGATTTCGTTGGTGATCACTGCCAAGTTTTCGCTGGTTTCTTTGTCGTCCACGCCTTTTTTCTTAAGTTGCCGCTCCAGCAACTGCAAATGAATGGACAACGAATTGAGCGGATTGCGGATTTCATGCGACATCCCCGCGCTGAGCGTGGTCAGCGCCGCCAGTTTCTCCGCCTCGCGCAACTTTTTCTCCTGGGCCTTCTGCTCCGTAACGTCCATGAACAAAAAAAGCGAGCTGACCCGCTGAGTCTTGTTTTTCAGGGGGATCATGTTGACATACAAAAACCGCTCGCCTTCGGGCAAATCCAGATGATACTCGCGGGACAAGATGGGGGTTGGACTTTGAATGCACTCCCGGCAGACTGCCAACAGATGCGGATTGACCAGCACCCGTTCCAACGGCCGGTCGGGAGTGGTGGCGCCGGCATCCAGGTTGAGAATGTCCCGCGCCGACTGGTTGATGTAAAGCACCGTTTCTTCGGAATCGATCACCATCATGCCCTCGATCATGCTTTCAAAGATCAGGGCCAGCAGGTCCCGTTCCTGGGCGATTTCCCGCATGTAATCGACAATCTGCTCCTTGTCGATTTTTTCCACCCGGTCCAGCAAACGACGTAAAAATCCGTGTTTCATGATCCTCACTTTCAAAAACCATTCGTCGGGTTCCTTGCCGCGCCGCTTGAAAGCAAACCGCGGGAAAGTCAACGCTCCGCTCCCGCCCGGCTTAGGCACGCGGATCAAGTCTGCTACTATTGTACCACTTCCCGCGCAAGGACTTAAAATCATGGCTGACAAGCTGAACGCTGTCGTCGTAGGGGTGGGGGCGTTGGGCCGGCATCACGCCCGCGTCTATGCCCAACATGAAAAAGTACGGTTGGTGGCGGTAATCGATATCGACGAACAGGCCCGTCACGAGCAATCCACTCGTTGGAATTGTCTGGGCCTCGCCTCGCTCGAAGACCTGCGCGAACCGGCCGATCTTGCCAGCGTGGTGGTGCCTACCGTGTCCCATGCCGAGGTGGCGCTCCGGCTGATCGAGCGCGGCATTCCTGTTCTGGTGGAGAAACCCATCGCCTTGACAGTGGAAGAGGGCCAACGCCTCGTGGAAGCCGCCGTCCGCTGCAACGTTCCCATCCAGGTGGGCCATATCGAGCGCTTCAATCCCGCCGTGATCGAACTCGGCCGGCACCTCCAAACCCCGCTTTTCATTGAATCCCACCGTCTGGGACCCCCCACCCCCCGCGTCCAAGATATCGGTGTGGTGCTCGATCTGATGATTCACGACCTGGACCTGATTCTCAACCTCGTCCGGTCGGAGATCGAATCCATCGACGCCGCCGGCGTTCCCATTCTCACTCCGCATGAAGACATCGCCAACGCCCGCCTCCGTTTCCGGTCCGGCTGCATCGCCAATGTCACCGTCAGCCGCGTGACTCCTGAACGGCAACGGAAAATCCGGTTTTTCCAGAAAGACACGTATCTCTCCCTCGATCTCTTGAAGCCGGATCTGCAAATTTACCGTAAGGTCAACGGGCCCGGCGGGGCGGTGAATATCGAATACGAGCATCCCGTCTTGACCAATCGCGAACCCCTGGCCCTGGAAATCGATTCGTTCATCGATTGCGTGGTGCATCACAAAACTCCCCTGGTGACCGGGCAGGATGGTGTTCGCGCCCTCGAATTGGCTCAAAAAATCACGGACCAGGTGACCACGGTTTCGAGCCGGATTTTGGCGGAATAGGCTTTCTACGGCACGCGGGGTTGAAAAACCATCCCGATTGGCCCGGATGCGGATCTTTCTTAATTCGTGGTCCGTGGTATGCGCGTTGCAGAGAGCGCTCCTCTCTCCCTCTCCCTCGGGAAGAGGATAAGGGAATTGTTTTTACGTGAGGAGTGCCATAACTGGCGGATTCGGAATCGACATTGGGGATAGGCGAGCAATCCTGTCATTCTTTGCTGGGAGGCCATCCCGTTGCCTAGACGAAAACCGCGGCGCAATCCATCGCAACGGTTAATACACTGACCAATTGGCGATCTGGGTCGATCCTCCCATGGGTTCTTGGGGATCGAGGATGACGCCGTTGCCGGTCCGGAAATAATCGATCGTGTATTGCCCCCGGGTGTTGCCCTGGAATCCGATCTGCATGATGCCGTCCGCGTCCACGGCGGGGCTGCCCCAGCCGTTCCAGCCGCTGCCCGGCATATTCTCCAACGCGGGCTTCGTAAAATCGCGATCGACATACAACGTCCACGGCGTGTGGTCCCCCAGCGCCCGTTCCGGCCAACTGTCTCCTTCGAAGGCCTCGCCGAAATTGACGTCGGGCATGGTTTCCACTTTTTCCACATACAAATCATAGTCGATGGAACAAACGAATGTGAGCACGCGGAATTGCGAGAAATCCGCCTGGTAGATGGGCAGATACGCGTTGAGAAAATAGCGGCTGCCGATGGCGTTCTGATCGAAACTGCACAACCAGGTCCGCCCGTTGGAGAAAGTATCCACCCCGCCGTCCGGGCGGTTTTTCAACGGGTAAAACGAAATCCGGTCGCCGTGCTCGTCGGGATCGCCACTGTTCGGACCGCCGATCTGATCCGCCCGGATGCGGACTTCGTAGGTAAATGACCAGGTTTTCACATTGCTGATATCCTCGGGTTCGATCCATTGGACATCATGCGTCAGGTAGATGGTCTGGCTGGTCTCCCCTAACCGTGAAACTGTTACCGTCCCATCGGCGTTTTGCCGGACTTCCGTCCCAAGCCGCGGAGCCAAATAGATATACCACCCCTCCGCTTCGTAATCGTCAAAATGGGATACGATGTCCCACGTCTGGGCCATTGTTCCCGCGGGAATCAGGCAAGCGGTAATAAAAACTAGGATTTTTTTCATTGCTTTTTCTCCTTGGACGAAATAGGGCTCATCCGGTTGCACGTACTTTTTCCATATTCCCGGTTCTCATTTCTTCGAAAGGATCGATGAAAACCACCCCCACAATTCCCGCGCCCTCTGGGAGAGGGCGAGGGTGAAGGTATTTTTTTCAGAGGCGGACTGTGGTATCCGTCCTCATCCCGGAGTGAATGGAATCGATTAGACCTTATTAGGTGCGCACTTCCGGATGAATCCTTCCTGTTTTCATGTTAATCGATAGTAAACACCTTGCCAGAGATTGGGAAGACAAGCTCTGGAAAATGACATGACGCTCATAACGGGATTATGCGGCGAGAACGTGGAGGGGTGAACACACCATGGAGGCCCGCAGCGGGGAGGGAACACGTCTTCATAATCCCGGCTGGTCGCATTTCCCTTTACCCACTCTTAAATCAATAGAAGCAATAATCGGTGATTCCCGTGGGATGATAATCCCGCAGGACTTCGATTAACCGTTCCGCCGCCTTCGCGTGGCCTTCGACGGACGGATGAATAGTGTCCGTTGTGTCCGATGGATTCAGCCAGCCGGTGGTGTCCACATAATGAATAGCCGAATCTCCTTGTCCGCGCATCGCGTGCACGGCGTTTTCCACGCCCTGGCTTTGGGTGCCATTGAAAGGCCGCAAACAGAAGATCAAGGCCTGAGGATACGCCGCGCGAACGCTTTTCAACAAATATTCGTAAAATCCCTGAAATGTGCGTGACGTGGAATAGGCATCATTGGTCCCCAGATTGATCAATACCCAATCCGCTTGCCAAGAATCCCTGGGGACTCCCTTGTAGATCCAATCAAAGGTATTGATCACTTCCGGAACGCCCCCGTTTCCTCCGGTCAGGAGCCCCTGCCCGCTGAACGCCGTAATCCGCAGGTCGGCGTCCCATTCCTGGGCCGCGCGGAAAGCATAGGATTCCCGGGCGTCTGAAACATCCTCTATATTCGCGTTATTCTGATTTGGATACACAATCAGCCCCTCCGTGATGGAGTCGCCCAACACCTCCACCCGGGGTCCCGTGGGGTGGCGGCCGGGCCTCAATCGTTCCCCTTCCGGAAGAGAGATCCCCTGAAAAATGACCACCGCTTCCAGGGGAGGCGTCCACCGTTGCCGCGCCACATTGTAAGACTTAAGGATTAATTCCAGGGAATGTTCTTCCGATCCGCTGTTCCCGGCGAGTATGCGCAATTCGGATTGAACCACGCTTACCTGCCATTCTCCGTTGTCTACTTGCAGCCATACCTGCGGGGGGCGGTTATCGCTGTAGGGCGCCGTATCAAACCGCAACACACAGTGGTTTCCTGTAAAACCGGCCCGGAATCCCGCTCCGGGATACACGGTGATCGCGGATTCGGACTGAGTACGGTCCCATCGACCTTGATAAACCACGTTGTCATCGCTGGGAAGGAACAACGTATCCCCCTGGGAGGCCAGCCCCCATCCGGCTACCACAAACACAAGGAGTACTATTCGTATGCAAGACAAGATGGCCCTCCTCGCTGGATTTTCTTTTGCCGCAAAGCCGGAAATTTCCACTTGGGGGGATCCACGGTCACCCGGAGACCAGAATGCCAGATCCATCATAAGTCATCCGGCTAGGATTGTGAGGGGGACCGCTGATTTCTGGTGTATCCGGCGAGTGCGGACTTGTTTCACGATGTTGAATCGGGGCTCGAAACGAACCACTCTCCCGGGGAGAGGATTAGGGAAAGAGCGGACATCCCTGCCCCGGTACCGAGGGCGCGGAGAATGATACCGGAAAGATCCCGGAAAAATCCGGTCTCGTTGTAGGATTCTCCCCCGGGTTTCATCCACCTAGTTGATAAGGCCCGGTTTCGCGGGCGACTGGCTGAATGGGGATCTCGGGCAGGGGGGATTGGATGGCCTCCCGGACAAAACGGGGTTGGTGCCACAAAGAAGGCAGGCCTGCGATTTCCCATCGCATCAGATCGTTCCGTATCCGCAAAAGCCAATCCAAATACATGATTTTGAGGGATTTCCCGGGCAGGCGTTTCAACAACCATTTGGTCACCCAAAACACACGGGGATAGCTCATGAACAGGTGCGCGCACTGGCCGATTTTTTCAATGAGGTCTTTATTTTCCAAACGAATACTGGGGGCGAGCTTTTCTTGAAATTCCTTCGGTAATTCTCTTAAATCGCCGCTGAAGCCATACTGTTCTTTACAAAGTTCCCCCAGCTTGGTTCCCGGGAACGGGGCAAAAAACGAAAACGTGTTGATGTGCGTCCGGCAGCGGATATTTAACTCGATGGTCGCCAAGGCTGAATCCACGGTTTCGCCCGGCACACCGAACATGTTCTGCCCGACTACCTGAATCCCGTGCGCGTAATACAAATCACACGCTTTTTGAATCTGCTCGGAGGTGATGTTCTTAGCCAGGATGGTTTTCCGCAGGGTGTCGTCGCCGTTCTCAATGCCCGTGGCCACCCGGATGCATCCTGCTTCCGCCAGCAACTGCACTTCTTCTTCATCCGTCAGGTCGCAACGGACATTGCAGATGAAGGGCAGGCCGATTTCTTTCCCATACCGCGGCAAAAACTCCCGCAACCACCGCCGGTTCAGTATGAACGTATCGTCCTGAAAGGCGATGTAGATGACCTTGTATTTCTCCTTCAGCCAGCGCAATTCGGCCAACACGTTCTCTACGCTGCGCTGACGGGTCCAGCGGCCGGGTTGCGAATCCCGGGAGGCGTGATTGAAACAGTAGGAGCAATCATAGGGGCATCCCCGTCCCGCCATGACATACCCGGTCCGGTGTTTCCAAACCTCCTGGCCGCGGATCAATTCCCGGTCGGGGAACGGCAAATGGTTCAATTCGCTTTTGGGGATGAAAGGCCGGTTGGGATTCCGGATAATTTTCCCATTTATCTTGAAGGATAGGCTGGAAATCCGAGTAAAATCCCGGCCTTCCTCGAGGGCGGTCACCAATTCCAGGGTGGGATATTCGCCTTCGCCCGTACAGATGGCATCGATGCCTTCTTCTTCGATGGTTTGGGGGAAAAATATGGCATGCGGGCCTCCGAAAAGCGAAAAACAATCATGCTTTTTCTTGATGGCGCGGTTGATTTCAAAAAACCGGGCCGCTGAACTGGAAGAGATCGAATACGCGACGAGGCCGGGATTCAATTGCTTCACCTGTTCGGCACAATCCGGGACCTTGTCGACATTGATCACGGATACGGCATGGCCGGCCTCTTTCAGCACCGCCGAAATATACGACGCGCCTAGAGGTTGATGGTCAAGAATGCTATTGTCAAATAGAAATGTGACATGCACAACTGGTGTTCCTCTTTTCCCGGGATAAACCATATCGGTCTCGTCACAACCTTCGCCGGTTTGGGTAAGTACGTAATTGAGTAACCTGATCCTCTTACTTTCTTTGGGATTCAGTCTGACCGCGGGAAACGGTTTTATCGGTGATCGTATTTTACGGGTCTTGGGATCAACTTCCAAGAGACTGCCCTATTTCTGCTCGATCGCCGTGGGTTGGATAGTTCTTACCTTTTTGCTTGATATCCTTGGCCTTATCGGATTATACCGGAGACCGGTTCTAGTTCTCGTTGTTTTGATTTGGCTGGCCGCGGGAATGCTGGCCGCGCGAAAATGGTATGCTTCCTGTTTTTCCCGATGGGATGAGGAGGGCATGCGGCCGGAGTTCGAGTCCAGCATCAATCCGCTGTTTCTACGCATCGGTTTGGGAGTCTTGCTGCTTGTTTATCTTCTGAACGGCATGACCCCTGAAACCCGGCATGATCCATACGACTACCATTTGACCATTCCCACCTTGTATCTCGCGGACGGAAAGATTGTGGAAATTCCCTGGCATGTTTTTACCTACATGCCCAAAAACGGAGAAATTCTATATGGTTTGGCCTTGGGATTCGGCGATGATTCCATGACCAAACTGATTCACTTCCTTTTTGGTTGTCTTTGCCTCCTCGCTGCGGCATCCTTCCTGGAAAAAATTCTTAGCCACGAGGCGGGGTTGATGGCCGCTTTCTTCGTAGCCTCGCTTCCGCTTTTCGGCTTTATCGCCACCTCGTCGTATATTGATTTGATCCGCTCCTTTTGGGAAGTCTCCGCCCTCTACCTGCTTTACCTGGTCTGGGAGGATCGAAAGGCGGAAAATAATCCCATGCTCTTGTTCTTATCCTCCCTCTTCGCGGGGATGGCGATGGGGACCAAATATGTTTCCTGGCTGATATTCCTGCCCGGGTACTTGATTCTCCTTGCTCTATCTCTTTGGCAAATTGGATTGTTCCGCTCGCCCCGCTGGCCCGGTCTGCTCTTCCTGGGAGGGATTTTGCCGGTGTCACCTTGGCTGCTTACCAACGCGTTGTGGACCGGCAATCCCGTTTATCCCCTATTCCCTTCGATATTTGGTATGCATATTCCCCCCGCGCAGGAAGCGTATGAGTTCATCTCCCGCCATCAACCGGATTCGTATTTTCAGAGCGCCCAGAACATCATTCCCTATATCTTCTCCCGGATTGGGAATTTGCTGATCGAAGGCAATGCCCTGGTGCTGGTCGGGATCGCGGGGTGGTTGACTTCATATTGGTGGCGGGGAACGGAGACGGGTCAGCGATTACTCACGCCGGCTTATTGGGGGCTGTTGGGATATACTCTGCTTTCCTCTCTGCTCTTTTTCATCGAAGCCGATAACGCGGATGGGCGCTTTTTCTTTTCCACCCTGATTCTGCTGACCATTCCTTCCGTATTTATGATCCTTTCTCTCATCCAATCCATCCGTTCCGCCTCAATTCTGACAGCATATTTCATACCCGCTATTACGTTGTTTTTATTGTTGAACGCCTTGATTTACCGCTATAACCAGATTTTGGACCTGGGGGAATCGATGTTGCCCATCCTCGGCCAAGCACAACGGGAAGAATGGCTGTCCCAGCGGTCTGTTAGTTATCCGGTCATTCAGTGGGCCGAAAAGAACTTGCCGCCCGATTCGATGATTCTCGGTTTGGGGTATCCTCTCCGCTTGCGCCACATCGCCAAAAATAAATGTGGCTACATCCCTTTTTTGGAGGACCTGCCGGAGGATATATCCCCCGGCGGCCTGGCGGCGCGATTACGGGAGGCAGGAGTCACGCATCTCCTCAAACCTTATCCCGTGCTAAAAAAAGGGATTGATTTTTCGAAACTTGAAGAAAAATATCTACAACAGGTCTTCATCCATCGTGGATTGACTCTTTATAAACTCTCAGGTTCTGGTTGACCTTATGCCATGCTGGCTGTGTCTAAGCTTCCCCGCCGCTGGCTGCTGATCCGCCAAGGGGCCATCGGGGATACGATTCTCTTATCCAGTGTGATTCAGGCCATCCGTGCGCGGATTCCCACGTCTTGGATCGAGGTCATGGGGATTCAAGAACGGGTGGAACTTCTCGTGGGTGAGGGATTGGCGGATCGGGCGCTTTCCGTTGAGCGATTCCCCTTGGAGAGCCTGCATCAGAAAGATGCCCATCTACCGCCCCCTCTGGCTGATTTATTCAGCCGGTTCGACATCATAGTATATTACACCGCCGCCGTATATCCTTGGTTGGCGGACCGGATGCGCGTAAAAGCGGACCTCGAAGTACGGATTTATCCGGCATTGCCTCCTGTCGGTTACGCGCGGCATGCCGTGTGCTTCTATCTGGATCCCCTGCAGGACTTTCTGGATATCCAAACTCCGCCCAAACCACGCCTGGTGTTATCCCCGGATGAATTGGATTCCGCCAAGCGGTATTACTTGACACAGAGCCTCGATCCTTCCCAGGTTTTTATCCTGGGTATGCATGTGGGAGCGGGAAGTCCACGCAAACAGGCCTCCTTAACCTTTTTTGAAAGCGTGGCTCGGTATTTTCTTCATCGGCAATCCATGGCTTTGTTATTGACTCAAGGCCCTGCCGATGAATCACCTGTCCGGCAGTTGCTTCACCGGCTGCCACCCAATCACACTGTCCTGGTGGTAAACAATCGCCCTTTGCGCGAACTGGCCGCGATTCTGAGTCATGCCAGTCTCTTCATCGGGAACGACAGTGGGATCACCCACATGGCCGCCGCCGTCGGTTGCCCCACCTTGGCGGTGTTTACCGCCGGCGATCCCGTTCTCTGGAGACCGCTGGGAAATCATTCCTCAATCGTTGAATGGAAACAGCCCCCCTTCTGCGATGCCGGATTAACGCAAGAATTTTTTCATTTGTTCTTGTCTTCTTCCATCGAAATCAACTGAACCGGCGCACGCCCCTTTGAGTCTTTGTCAAAAAATAGATAGGCGGTCCTTGCCTTTTCAGAATCAACCATGCGGTCTGAACAGGGACAAAGACGGATTTATCTATTAAGACAAGGAGGCATCAAACTATCCCGTTCTCTTTGGAAAAGGACACGGGTGAGGGGAGGCCTCTAAAAAGGGGAAATCTATAACTTTCTCAACAAGCGATAGAATTTCTGCGATTCTCCCTCCTGTATTGTTAAAAAATCTAGATCGAAAAATCTCTTTTGATCTTAATAAATATGATCAATTTAGTAAACATTCCCTTGCCATTCCCGCCCCTTTCGTTGTAGGATATCCGCGTCCGGTTAATGACAGGGCCGGGTCAACGATAAGGCGAGGTGACCAAACGATGCACGTTACGTTCGTGTTCGATGACATTATCCTGAGCCATCAGCCTTTGGGAGCGTCGTACATCGCGGCTGTGCTGAAAGAAGCGGGGCATACGGTTACTGCAATCAATATTGACGATGGGCCGGATTATGTTGAGAGGATCAAGCGGCTCAATCCGGGCCTGGTGGCGTATTCGGTGGCCACCAGCCAGGCGCCACGGTTTTTTGAAGTGAACCGGGAGATCAAGCGGGCCCATGACTGTTTTGCGCTGTTCGGCGGGCCACACCCTACTTTTTTCCCCAAGATGATCGAGGAGGAAGGTGTAGACGCGATTTGCACCGGCGAAGGCGAGTATCCCACGCTCGAACTGGTCACCGCCTTGGAGGAAGGGAAAGATTTTACCAAAATCGACACGATGGCATTCAAGGTGGGGGAAAAAATCATCAAAAATCCCAACCGGCCGTTCATCAGCAAACAAGCACTCGATGACGTTCCATTTCCCGACCGGGAATTGATTCGCCATTTCGCGGTTTGGAAGCAGCGGACCGGGTACGTCATGGCCGGCCGGGGGTGCCCCTATGATTGTACCTTTTGTTTCAACCACGCCTCGCGCGAGTCGCAGGAAGGCCGATGGACCCGGCAGCGCAGCGTGGACAACGTTCTGGCCGAGTTGCATTGGCTGAAAGACAAATACAAAATCGTCTACGTGGCATTCCAGGATGACACGTTCATCTTGAACCGGCGGTGGTTGCGGGAGTTTTTGCCCCGGTACGGGAAAGAGATCGGCCTTCCGTTCATTTGCAATGTGCGGTGCGACCTGACCGACGAAGAAGAGGCGCGTCTGCTGGCCGAAAACGGATGCATCCGCGTGGCCACGGGCATCGAAAGCGGCAGCGACGAACTGCGCCGCACCATCCTGGCCAAGAACATCTCGACCGAGAAGATTTTAGAAGCCTGCCGGCTGTATTACGAGCACGGCATCCGGGTGATCGGCCAGAACATGTTCGGTGTGCCGGGGGAGACGGTGGAAACGGCCCTCTCCACAGTGGAATTGAATATCCGTTGCCGCACGCACATCAATACCTTCTCCTTCTTCGCGCCGTTTCCGGGCACGAAATTAGGCGAAATGTGTGAGCAGGATTACGGCTTCAGCGGCGATTTGAAGGAGATCCCGCGGGAATTCCAGGAACGGCTCGCGCCCAGCATCAAACTGGAGAAAAAGGAACTGATCGAAAAGATCGGGCAATGCGCGCACCTGTTCGTGAGTTATCCCCGGATCTTCTGGTTTACGAAGTGGCTGCTGAAAGTCTTGCCCAGTTACCGCCTGCAGTTGATGTACATGGATTGGCTGGTGCGGATCAAGCAGGAGTTGATCAAAAAGGGCAACGTGGGCCTGCCTTCGGTCTGGCATCCGCCCAAGTTCATCATCGAGGCCATCCACGCGGAACAGCCCGAAATTCCCGTACAGCAGGTGATGCGCCAGCTCAGCCGGGAGGCCGCGTAACTTTTCACCCGGATTGAATTCGTATGAAGATTAGGGGTATGTTGAAAGACATGCCCTTTTTTTCATTCTTCGTATGAGCAAAGAGGGGAGGCGAATCCATTCCCTCTCCTTCCTGGAGGGAGAGAGAGGGTGCGGGAAGCCCTGCGAGGGTGAAATAGGGCCTTTCTCGGCCATCGGGTATAAGGAAAGCGAAGCGATTACCCATGGCTCCCAATTCCATGGCCCCCATTTGGGGCATACGGCTTGAAAACGTGCTGGAAAATCCCAAACCATCGTCATCTTGTCCAGACAAATGGATAAATCGCGGTATGATAAGAACTCACCAATTCAATCCAAGGAGGCAGGCAAATGGGGTTTTTCTGGAGACTCGGGTGGAAATCGGCTTGTGCGGGCATGGCGGTGCTGGCATGCGTCTTGACGCCGGCGGTCCTGGCGGGGGATCCCGAAGGGGCCTTGCGCCGGTATCTGGACCGGGAGGAGAACGTCTATCAGTGGTCGCTCCACGCGGAACAGGAAACCAAGGACGCCAAAGTGTACGACTTGCGGTTGGTTTCGCAGACTTGGCAGAACATCGTGTGGACGCATCAACTGCGGATTGTGGTTCCCGGAAAACGCGGTGATTCCGGCCTGGCGCTGCTGTTTATCACTGGGGGATCCAATAAGGATGGTGAGCCGAATTGGAACACGAAGTTGGATGACGAAGCCGGATTGATCGGCCAAATCGCCTCGCGGAGCGGTTCGCCGGTGGCCGTTCTGCACCAAGTGCCCAATCAGCCGCTCTACGATGGCAAGGTGGAAGACGATCTGATTTCCCATACTTTCCTCCAATATTTCGAAACGCGTGACGAGACCTGGCCTCTGCTGCTTCCCATGGTGAAGAGCGCGGTGAAGGCCATGAACGCCGTCCAGGAGTTTTGTCAGCGGGAGTTGAATTGGAGCATCCGGCAATTTGTGGTCTCCGGCGGTTCCAAACGGGGGTGGACCACTTGGCTGACCGGGGCCGGCGACCAGCGCGTGGCCGGCATCGCCCCCATGGTGATCGACATTCTGAATATGAGCAAACAAATGGATTATCAACTGCAAAACTGGGGCGAATACAGCGAGCAGATCGATGATTACACCCGCAAGGGGATCCAACAGCGCATGAACGATCCGGAAGGCATCGATCTACGCAAAATCGTGGATCCTTATTCGTATATTTCTCAATTGACTCTTCCCAAGATGCTGTTCATGGGAACCAACGATCCCTACTGGTCGGTGGACGCAGTCAAACTTTATTGGGATGATCTGCTTGGCGAGAAAAGCATCCATTACGTTCCGAACGTGGGGCATGGCCTGGGCGACGGGAAACAAGCGGTCAATAACCTGGCGCAATTTTTCGGCACCTTCGTGAAAGGCGAACAACGTCCCCAATTGACTTGGTCCTATGGGATGCAGGACGGAAAAATCGTGCTGAAAGCCGACGGAGGCGAAAGCGCCAAGCGCGCCACCTTCTGGTGGACCACGTCCGGCGATCTGGATTTCCGCAACAACCTGTGGCTCAGCCGCAATTGCCGGGACCGGGAAGGCACCGCCTTTGTGGTCCAGGGCGACCTCCCCAAAAAAGGATACGCGGCGGTTTATTTGCAGGTCTTCTTCCCCGGGCCGCTAGGTGACGATTATTCGCTCTGCACGCGGATTCATGTGCTCAATACCAAGGGCTTCATTGACGCGCAATGAACCAGGATTCATGCGATGAAAGATGTCGGGAGGACCTGCCGCTCATTTTTCACGATCCTGCGGCGGAATCGGGTATAATAAGGCCCTATTTTTTATCGCGAGGAGGAGTTGGCTATGAATTATCGTCTCGAACGGCGGAGCTTTTTGAAGAGTGCCGCGGCCGCCGGAGCGTTTTTATCCGCGCCGGGAATTCTGGCGCGGGCGCAAGGCCAAAAATTCCGGACTGCTACCATCGGCGCGGGCTGGTGGGGCCTGAACATCACCCGGTACGCCATGCAATCCGGCGAAACGCGAATCGTGGCCCTCTGCGACGTCGACTGGAGTGACCGGAAATTGGATAAAGTCCACCAGGACGCGATGGGATCGAGTTTTGATGGAACGAAACCGTATTTGGAGCAAGCCCGGGATCTGGTGGAGAAACTCAGCGGCGATCAACCCACCCTCTATACCGATTTCCGCGAGATGCTCGAGAAAGAAAAACCGGAGATCGTCATCGTCGGCGCGCCGGACCACTGGCACGCCCTGGCCACCATCGCGGCGGTCCAGGCGGGAGCGCATGTGTATGTGGAAAAACCCGTCAGCCATACGATCAACGAAGGCGTGGCCATGGTGAAGGCTGCCCGGGAGGCGGACCGGGTGGTCCAGGTGGGAACCCACCGGCGGGTGGGCGTCCATAACAAAACCGCTCTGGAATTCCTGCGTTCCGGCAAGGCAGGCAAGATCGGCATGTGCCGGGCTTTTGTCCATTACGCCGGAGGGCCGGGCGAGCCGGCGCCGGATTCAGAACCGCCCCAGGGGCTGGATTGGGATATGTGGTGCGGACCGGCCCCATTGCGGCCGTTCAATCCCCGGATGCATCCCAAGGGATTCCGGCAATTCCTCGATTATGCCAATGGGCAGCTCGGCGATTGGGGCATTCACTGGATGGACCAGATTCTATGGTGGACGGAGGAGAAATATCCCAAAAAAATCTCGTCCGCGGGCGGCCGCCGGATCAAGCAAGACAACACCGACGCGCCCGACACGCAGGTGGTGACCTTTGAGTTTGATTCCTTTACGGCGACTTGGGAACACCGGCAATACGGCGCCAACCACGCGGAGAAGCACAACATCGGGATCTATTTCTACGGCACCAACGGCACGTTTCATTTGGGATGGCTGGACGGCTGGACGTTTTATCCCAACTCAGACCGGGATCCCCTCATTCATGAAGATTGCGTCTTCGACAATGCCGACAAGGAAAACATCCGGGAGTTGTGGGCCGATTTCCTGGATAGCATCAAAAACGCCAAACGGCCGGTTTGCGACATTGAAATCGGCCACCGCTCGACCAACATGAGCCTGCTGGGTATGCTCTCTCTCAAACTGGGGCGCAGCCTGGCGTGGGATGGCGAGAAGGAAAAAGTGATCGGTGACGAGCAAGCCAACCAATTGTTGAGCCGCGAATACCGCGCGCCGTGGACATATCCGGAAGTTTGATTCGTTGACTTTTGGGATTCATGGGATGCATTCCCTCCTCCAGCGGAACCATGCCTGGAGGATTTTTTTTCTCCAGGGCGTCAACCGGCTGCGGTTGTAGTCATCGGCGCATTGCCGGATGGCCGCCGCTTGCGTGGGGTAAGGATGGATCACGTGGCTGAGTTTCCCCAAGCCGATGCCCTGGTTCATGGCCAGCGTGATTTCGTTGAGCATCTCGCCCGCGTGCCGGGCCACGATGATCGCACCCAGTATGCGGTCCCGGCCTTTTGGGGTGAGGATTTTGATGAAGCCGATCTCCTCGCCGTCGAGAATGGCGCGGTCCACGGAATCGAACGTACGCTTGTAGACATCGAACGGGATATCCCGCCGCCGGGCTTCCGCCTCGCCAACGCCTGCGTGCGCGATTTCGGGATCGGTATACGTGCACCAGGGGATGATGAGGGAATCCGCCTGGGTGTGGCCCGGGAAGAGGGCGTTGCGGATGACGAGCCGGGCCGCCGCGTCGGCCGCGTGAGTGAATTGGTATTTCAGGCATACATCCCCGGCGGCGTAGATGTCCGGATTGGTGGTTCGCAGGGCGCGGTCGACGTGGATCCCGGCGCGTTCGTCGTACGCCACACCCGCCGCTTCGAGGTTCAGATCGAGCACGTTGGGGGCGCGTCCCGCCGCGGCGAGAATCGCGTCGACCGTGATGATGGCTTCGTTTCCGTCCTGGAGAATTCGAACTTGTTTTTCATTCGGCCCGGAGGTCACGCGCTGGACGGTGGAGCGCAAACGCAGATCAATGCCTTCCCGCTGGAGAACCGCTTGCATCAGGCTGGAGACGTCTTCATCCTCCCGGGGGAGGATTTGGGCGCCCATTTCCACCAGGGTCAATTCCGATCCCAGACGCCGGAACGCCTGCGCCAGTTCACAGCCGATGGGACCGCCGCCGATCACCAGCAAGCGGCGGGGGAGCTTGGTGAGTTGAAAGATCGTTTCGTTTGTCAGGCAACCCGATTCCACCAATCCGGGGATCGGAGGAATGACCGGTTTCGCGCCGGTGGCGATGACGGCTTTCCGAAACCGCAAGCTCCGGCCTTCCACCTCGGCCGAATGAGAACCGGTGAACCGGGCATGGCCCAAAAACACATCGACGCCCAAGTCCCGGAAACGGGCGGCGGAATCGTGAGCGGCAAGGCGGGCGCGCAGGCGGCGCATGCGTTCCATCACGCGGGGGAAATCGGCTTCCAGTGGCTGAAGCGCCTTGAATCCGAAAAGCTCCGCCTCCACCCACAGGGTGGCTATACGGGATGACCGCAGAATGGCCTTCGAAGGCACGCAACCCCAGTTGAGGCAATCACCGCCCATCAATCCCCGTTCCACCAGCGCCACCTTGGCCCCCAAGCCCGCCGCGCCCGCCGCCGCCACCAGGCCGGCGGTCCCCGCGCCGATCACGAGCAGGTTATAGCGATCCACCGGCTCGGGATTTTGCCAATCCGTGGGATGAACCCGAGACATGAGAACGCGATTGGATTCGTCATCGGGAAGAAGGGAAGGGAGTGGCTTCATGGGGATATCCGATTTGTAGATTTCGTAACGCAATGCCCGGATAGAGTTTTTTTTCCATGCTTAATCCGTGGTTTGAATGTGGTTCTTCGTGTTTCATTGGTTCCCTCTCTTTCTGAAAGAGGGTATCTCGAAAAGGTAAACGGCCTTCTCACTTTTCCACCGCAGCCAACCGATGTTTGGCGAAACGGATGAGGATCCCCAAAACGAGAAGCCCGGCGGCCAGGACAATCAGCAGCGGCCAGGGAATCCGGCCTTCGGTCACGCTCCGGCCGGCCGCGTCCGCGCTCACGACATAAACCAAGGTCCCGGGAAGCATGCCAAGCCACGAGACGAAAACATAGGTCCAAAACGGAACCCGCGTCAGTCCAAACCCGTAATTGAGCAGATTGAAGGGAAAGAGGGGGATCAGGCGGGTCAGTGCCACGATGAGGGCCCCCTGGCGTTCGGTCAGCTGATCCAACTGCTGAAACCGTTCGTTGCGCGAGAGCCAGAGGGCCGTGGCGTCCCGGGCGAAATAGCGGGCGATGAGAAAGCACAGCGCCGCCCCCAGCGTGGAGGCCAGGCTGACCAGGATCACCCCCAAAACCGAACCGAACACCGCCCCGGCCACGAGGCTCAAGGGTGTGCCAGGGATGGCGGCGGTGGTGGCCAGTACATAAATTAAGACGAACACGAGCGGACCCCAGGGACCCAGGTTTTCAATCGACTCTTGCAGCCCCGCCAGCCATGGCCCGGTCCCTAGCGCGTTGGCCAAAATAATCATCGAGACGGTTAGGGCTAGAAGGAGGATGGGTTTCCAAAGTCCACGGCGGTTCGATGGGGTTGTCGGAGGATTGCAGCCTGAATGATTGGGATTCAAATTCATCGATGATTATTCACACCCGAATGGGGATCAACACTCGGTTTAAAATCCATCCTGCCCCTGCTCATCCTGTTCATTGAGCGACCAGTCGTAGTCGAGATACCGGATGCGGCAGGTTTCATCTTGGAGTAGATTCCGGATCCCGCCCTCCACATACCGCGAGAGAAAGTTGAGCACGGCGCTCTCGGTGCGGGAACGGCCGGGAAAGCGCGCGGGATCGGCGTACTTCGGCTCGAAATCGCGGCCGTACCAGTCCAGGATTTTGGACAGATCAATGATCTTTTTTTCCCTGTCCACCCGGAATTGGGATGGAGATCGGACAAATTTTGTGACCTGGTCTTCCAACTGGCTGTCCAGCCGGTCTCCCCTATAAGGCTCGTTCCGCAAGGCCGGGCAGCCTTTGGCCGCGCAGACCAGCGCCATGTGGATGCGGGGATCATCAAATTGCTGGCGGATCACGTGGTGTTCAATCTGGTCCAAGGTCATCAACCGGCCCATGACCTTAAACTTGAGTTGGTTCCACACGCCCGGGATTTGGCGGATGCTGTTTTGGGGAAAACGGAGAGAACGGAATAAGGATGCTTGGATGGGATAATGGTCGATGAGGGCTTTCAAGGTCAAGGCGTTATAAGCATTAATCCAAAAAGCCAGCTGATCCGCCGGTTTCCAGGCTTCATAGCGCGCACTCTCCAAATCCGCCAGCGATTGGACAAACTTGTCCAACGGCTGCCGGTTGGCTTTCAGGTTTTTGTAATGGACGAGGCCCTCCTCGTTAACATGATTCCTCAGCACCACCGCGTAATCCGCATAATCCAACGCCGCGGCGGGGGTCTCCCGGGCGGGAACGGACCGGGGCATCCACGCGATAATCAGGAACAACCCTGTCCAAAAGCGATACGCGATCGATCCCGCCACGATGATCCCCCTCGCGTCAAGCCAAGGAATTGATCACTCTTAAAAAAGAATCTTAAAAAGGAATATAGCGGTTCCAGACGTCTGCCGTCATCCCGTTGATGCCACCAGCGCGCCGGAACAGGAGGAACCGCAACCCGCCGTGCACCCGAAGCAATGATCGCCCGTCACGATCCGGCGGCGGGCCAACCGGCCGGGATCGAAATCCCGGATGTGGCTGGGAGCGCCGTATCCAACCGGCATCCGCAACGCCAGGTTGAAATCGCAATCGTAGAGCATTCCATCCCAGTTGACGTTGATTTGCCGGCGGCACATCAGACTATCCACGGTGGCCGGATTGAACGAATCGCGCAAGAGCCGCATATACTCCGCTTCCTGGTTTTGGTGGCGCAGGTCGGCGCGGAAGCGGCCGATGGGCATGTTGGTGATGGTCAGTAGATGCGTGAACACAATGCCGAAGCGCTGCTGGAGTTCGCGGCGGTAGGCTTCCTGCAAGGTCTCCTGGTTCGGGGGGAGAATCGGCCCAATGGGATTGTACACCAGGTTGAGCGGCAGATTCGGGTCCGAACCGTAGCCGATGGCGTTGAGCCGGCGAAGCGCCTCAATGCTTTTCGCGTACACGCCCGGCCCCCGTTGCCGGTCCACATTTTCGGCCAGGTAGCAGGGCAGGGAAGCGATCAGATGGATTTGGTGTTGTTTGTAGAAATCCGGCATGTCCCGCATTTCGGGCCATAGCAGCACGGTCAGGTTGGTGCGGACCTGAACGAAGAATCCATTGGACCGGAGCATTTCCACGAAAGAGCGAAAGTGGGGATTGAGTTCGGGCGCGCCGCCGGTGATATCCACCAGACGGCATTGCACCTGGGAGGCCGCGCGGATGATCCGTTCCATTGTCTCCCAGTCCATGATTTCCTTGCGGCGGGGCGAGGAAGCCACATGGCAATGGACGCATTCCTGGTTGCAGACCAGGCCCACGTTGACCTGGATGGTGTCGATTCCGGCCCCACGCAATTCCTGGCCGGTGGTTTGCGTAATCCGCGCATCGAATTCGTTCATGCGGAAAACTCTCCTTCCCGGACGCGGCCTGGCGATGCGAAAGATTGTAGATCAACCCGGCAGAAAAGGAACGGAGAAGAGGGAATGGATAAGGTGGCCAGCGGGAAAGGCGGGCGGAATGGAAACGCGTTGCGTATGCACCGGTATACGGCCCGCCCTCCCGTTTCGCCCGGTTGCTCCTGGATGATGGAATGTTCCTCACGCGGCTTTGAGGGCGGCGATCAGTTCCAGCAGGGCTTTCTTGCCGTCACCGAACATCATCAGAGTGTTGTCGGCGGCGAAGAGGGGGTTGGGGATGCCCGCGAAACCCGGGCTGAGGCTGCGTTTCACGACCACCACCGTCCGGGCGTAATCCACGTTCAGGATGGGCATGCCGGCGATGGGGCTGTGAGGGTCGGTGCGGGCCAGGGGATTGACCACGTCATTGGCGCCGATGACCAAGGCCACGTCGGTTTGCTCGAAGGTGGGATTGACTTCATCCATTTCCTTGAGTTTTTCATAGGGAATATTGGCCTCGGCCAGGAGCACATTCATGTGGCCCGGCATGCGGCCCGCCACGGGATGAATGGCGAATTCCACTTCGCACCCGCGTGATTCCAGCAGATTGGTCAAGTCCCGCACGGCATGCTGCGCCTGCGCCACCGCCATGCCGTACCCGGGGACGATCACCGCCCGGCGCGCCGTGTCAAAGAGCAGCGCCACTTCGTCCGGAGTCGCGGCCTTGACCTTCCCCGCGTAGATTTCATCCGCCGTGGCGGTTTCGCTGGTGGGGCCCAGCACGCCAAACAACACGTGCGTCAGGGAGCGGTTCATGGCCTTGCACATGATCCGGGTCAAAATGATACCGGAGGCGCCCACCAGGGAACCGGTGATGATCAGGACGTTGTTGTAAAGGACGAAACCGGTGGCCGCGGCCGCCAGGCCGGAGTATGAGTTCAAAAGCGAGATGACCACGGGCATGTCCGCCCCGCCGATGGGGATCACCAACAGAACTCCCAAGACGGAGGCGGTCAGCACCAAGAGCCAATACAAGTAGGCCGCGCCGGGATTCATTACGAGCAGCACGGCCAGAAGCAGCGCTCCTACTCCCAACAAGGCATTGATCACCTGTTGGCCGGGAAAGAGAACGGCTTTCCCGGCCATCAGTTCCTCCAACTTGGCATAGGCGACCAGGCTGCCCCAGAAGGTGACGGCTCCAATGATGCCGGAAGCGGCGGTGGCGATGGCCACGTCGGTGGTGAGCGCCGCGCTTTCCACAAGCACTTTATGAAGTTCCGCCCCCGCCACGACCACGGACGCCCCACCGCCGAAGCCGTTGAGCAAGGCCACCATTTGGGGCATCGCGGTCATCCGGATCGCGAACGCCATCCAGGCGCCGATGATCCCGCCCACCAGAATGCCGGCGATGATCACGCCATAACCCACAATTTGTTGGTGCAGCAGGGTCACCACGATGGCGAGCAGCATGCCGGCGGCACCGGTGAGGTTGCCCCGGACGGCCGTGCGGGGGTGGGACAATCCTTTCAGGCCGAATATAAACAGGACGGAGGCCAGCAGATAAACGAGGTTGATCAGCACAGTTTTATTCATGGTCTAGTCTTTCTTCCTGAACATTTCCAACATGCGGTGGGTGACTAAAAATCCCCCCACCACATTGATTGTGGCGAACACGATCGCGATGAATCCCAGCAGGCTGGTCCCGGTGTCTCCCGCCCCCGCGGCCAGCAGCGCGCCGATCACCGTGATGCCCGAGATGGCGTTGGAACCGGACATCAGCGGGGTGTGCAATGTGGGCGGAACCTTGGTGATGACCTCGAACCCAACAAAAATGGCCAGGACAAATATCGTGATGGCGGCGATCAAGGCTTCCATTACGCGGGTCTCCCTTCTGTGATCGGGTCTCTCATTTCGAGTCCCAGCAATTGACGGAGGCGGGGATGCAGAATTTCGCCGCCGCGGGTCATGAGCGTCTCCCGCGTGATTTCGTCCTCCAGATCGATTTGCAGGGATCCTTTTTTAGCCAAATGCAACAGAAATGTGACGATATTCTTCGAAAACATGCGGCTGGCGTGAAAGGGAATGCTGGATGGCAGGCGCAACGGGCCGAGGATGGTCACACCGTGTTCGGTCACGGCCTCTCCCGGCCGGGTCAGCTCGCAATTGCCTCCCCGCTCGGCGGCCAAGTCCACGATGACCGATCCCGGCGCCATGCCCTGGACCATTTCACGGGTAATCAACACCGGCGCTTTCTGGCCGGGAATCAACGCGGTGGTGATCACCACATCGTTGTCGGCCACGACCCGGGCCATCATCTCCCGTTGCCGGGCGTAGAAATCCTCCCCCTGGGCTTTGGCGTATCCCCCCGCGTCTTCCGCGCCTTGGGTTTCCAACGCCAATTCCACGAATTTCGCCCCCAGGCTTTCGACTTGTTCTTTCACGGCGGGCCGGACGTCATACCCCTGCACCACCGCGCCCAGACGCCGGGCGGTGGCGATGGCTTGCAATCCCGCCACGCCGGCCCCGATCACGAAGACCCGCGCCGGCGCGATGGTCCCCGCGGCGGTCATCATCATGGGGAACATCTTCGGCAGCTCGGCGGCGGCGAGAATCACCGCCTTGTAGCCCGCGATGGTCGCCATGGAGGAGAGGACATCCATGCTTTGCGCGCGGGTGATCCGGGGCATCATTTCCAACGAAAAGGCTGTGATCTTGGCGGCGGCCGCTTCCTCAATCCCTTTCGGTTCCGACAGGGGATCCAGCAGGCCGATCAACACCTGGCCCTCGCGCATTAGGCGCAAATCTTCGGCGGCTTTTTCGGGATTCGCTCCGAGGGCATTGATTTGCACAATCACGTCCGCGGATGCGAACACCTCACGCCGGTCCGGGACGATTCGCGCGCCTTTTTCCTGGTAGAGGGGGTCCGGATATCCGGCCGCCTGCCCGGCTCCCGCTTCCAGCCAGATCTCCAAACCGGCCTTGGTCAGGGCGGGCAATTGATCGGGAATCACGGCCACCCGCCGCTCGCCGGGGAATGATTCTTTGGGGACTCCTATGCGCAACGTGTGCCCCGCTTCGTTCATTACACGCCTCCTGTGCTACGCTCCGGACGGTTTCCATTCCGGCTAGAGAAAGAGACAGAAAAAATTCCGTGGAGAAGTAAACGAAAACCGGGAAGGATTCAAGCCTTTCCGATTGGCGAATTGCATTTATTCTTATCGCGGTCAGAGGATGGAATCCGCCATGAACTCAAAAAAATAACTGGAAGTGCGGTTTTCGCAAAGGGGCACAGGCGGAATTCTTCCGAAGATTCTTTTGAAAAAAGAAGCATGAAGCATGGCGTGGTGAACCGGAATTGGCGGGTGGATGCCACAGCCAAACGGTCTCGGCCGTTTGACAGAATTTAGTGAAAAAATTTAATTTTAGAGAAAAAAAATGTAGTGAAAAAAATTCAGTGATGTTCCCTCGGGCAATGGGGCATGCCTCCTGCCGGCATCCGCATTTTGTGGGGACAAGAGGGCTGCGCCTCCCTCAGGCCCCGTTTTGCCGCTCCGTCACACAAGAAGGCCTCCTCTTCTTGGAACAATTCTCTGGGATCGCTTCCCATCCTCATGAGGTTTTTCGGAACAGGAGATTTGGTTCCTAGGCGGTCAAGCCGTCGATTTTGGCCGCGAGGATGAAATCGTTTTCCGAAAGCCCTTCGATGGCGTGCGTCCAAATCGTGAAATCCACCTGGTTGTAATGCACGCAAAAGTCGGGATGATGACCCTCGGCCTCGGCCAGCAACGCCACCTGCGTTAGGAATCCCATGGCGTGAACGAAATCCTTAAAGGAATACGTTTTCCGCAATTTCTCCTCTTCCACCCGCCAACCCGGCAGATGCCGCATATACCCCTCGATTTTATCGGAACCCAGTTTGGGAATGCCTCCCTCGCATGGGACACATTTCCGGTCTTTCAGCATCGTCTCTTCCTCCTTCTCCGCTCCCGTCTCCCATGAATGTGACAGGCCATTGCGCGAAACAATCCTTTATTGTATCCGCCGCCAGGCGATAGGCCATCGCCGGCATTTGGAGAAAAAGGGCGCGCCCGGTGCGGTAGATAGAGAACAAAACCCGGGGATTGATGGGCCTCGCGCTTATACCGCTTTTCCTCCGGATTCGTGCGAAACCGGCAGGGCCTGCATCGCAATCCGGTGCCGGTTTACCGGAAAACAGACCTCTCTCAACGCTTTATATTTGATGGGAATTTGGATGCAAACAATATTCCTTCCCCTTTCACTTCGGAAAGAGGATTGCTTTGCGAGGGCGAAATTCATCCCTTCCCGGCAATCGATCGAATAATTACAAAATCCTCGCTTCTCTAAGAAACGGGAGTGATGAGTTGGAGTTATATATATGTGATGCCAACGGCCAACGCGTCGTCTCTCCATGAGTCCCGGATTGGAGAGCGTTACGTTTTATGATAAAAACTGACTTGGGGATCTTGGCTTGGGTGCGCTACTTCCGATATCTCCAGATATCTCAATAAAGGAATTAAACACTATGGCCGAATCATTCAATCCCATCTCCCGCCGCCGTTTTCTTCAACAGTCCTCGGCCTTGGGCTTGGCTCTGGCCGCGGCTGGCTCCCAAAGAGGAGAAACGGTGGGAAATCCCGCCCGCCGGCCCAACCTCATTTTGATCCTGACCGACGATCAACGCTGGGACACCCTGGGATGCATGGGGAATCCGATTATCCAGACGCCGCATCTGGACCGGCTGGCGCGGGAGGGAATCGTCTTCGACAATCATTTCTGCACTACCTCGATCTGCATGTCCAGCCGCGCGTCAATCTTCACCGGCTTGTACACCCGAAGCCATACGATCGATTCTTTTGCCTTGCCGCTGCCGGATGACATCTACGCCGCGAGTTATCCCGCGTGGCTCCGCCAAGCCGGTTACCGCGTGGGATTCATCGGCAAGTGGGGATTGGGGGGTGATTTGCCCCGCGAACGGTTTGATTACTTTGAGGGATTTACCGGCCAAGGTGTATATTTTCATGATATCAACGGCCAGGAAACCCACCTGACACGGATTATGGGAAACCAGGCGGAGGAGTTTCTGCGGGGCTGTGCCCCCAACCTACCGTTTTGCCTGTCGATCAGTACGAAGGCTCCCCATGTGCAAGACGGGGATCCCGATCCGTTCCGTTATGATCCTGTTTACAAAGATTTATATAGAGACATATCCATTCCCCCGCCCCAGACAGCGGATTCCGTATATTTTGAGAAAATGCCGGAATTCATCCGGACATCGGAAGGCCGTACGCGCTGGCAAAGCCGCTTTGCCACGCCGGAACTGTATCAGCATTCCGTAAAAGGCTATTACCGGCTGATCACGGGAGTGGATGATATGGTGGGGAGGATCGTGGCCCTGCTGGAAGAATTGCGGCTGGCGGACAACACGGTAATCCTCTTCACCTCCGACAACGGATTCTTTTTGGGAGAGCACGGCATGGCGGGCAAATGGCTGATGCACGAGGAATCTATCCGCACGCCACTGCTTGTTTGGGATCCCCGGATCAAGCCTGCCCGGCGGGGGCACCGGAGGCGGGAAATGACCTTGAATATAGACATCGCTCCAACCTTGCTCGATCTGGCGGGCCTCGGCATTCCACCCTTTATCCAGGGCCGAAGCCTGGTTCCCTTACTGGGTCCGGAAGAAGCCGGCTGGCGGAAGGAATGGTTCTACGAACATCCCTTCCGGTATGAAGGAAAAATCCCCGTCAGCGAAGGAATCCGGACGGCCCGATGGAAATACATCCGTTACGTGGAAACAGATCCTCTCTTTGAAGAGTTGTATGATTTGTCCGCGGATCCCCTGGAAACAACCAACCTGGCCGCGAATCCTTCGTGCCAAATGACTTTGAACACCCTGCGGTTCCGGTGGCGGCAATGGCGGGAGGCGTTATCCGCCTGGCGGCTTGATCCCGATGGTGAATGGCACGATCCGGTTTGAATTCTGTATGACGGATTCTCCTCTCGATCATTCCGGAGCAGAAGATGGCTGGGTATTGGACAGGAACGCGCGCAATTCTTCGAGTTTGTCGGTGTTGATGAGATCCACGCCGGCTTTCAAGAGCAATGCCCAAGACCGTTCGTGATCGGGGGCAGCCCAAAACCGGACCCGGCGTCCTTTCGCGTGGATATCCTGCACAAGTTGCACGAGTTTTTCATACTCCCCGGGCTGGATCTCTTCGTCCCCGTACCAGAGGATGTAGTTGGCCCATTTCAACGCGTACCACGTCCAGCATGAACCGGCGGAGGGATCGTCCGGGGCGTAATCGTTGCTGTCGCGGCAGGCATAGCGGATGGAATATTCCTGGCAATACGCTTCCTTCGATTTCGCGTCGCCCGTGAGGATGACGGTCACCGGGCCGGTTTTCATGCCGCTCTCCGAAAACGTGGTGAGCATGACGTAGTTCTTCAGGAGATTGTGAAGAACCGGCCGCAACGCGTCCCGGCCGTCCTTGATGTCGATCCACAACCAGAACGGCTGGCCGTCGCCGTGCACCGAGCCGTGCTTCTCCACCCGGTCCCGCAGAGGATCCAGGTAAAGCTGCTTCAAACTCCCTTTGTAATGCCCTGGATCGTGGGAGACGAGGATCTCTTCCTCCACGAGCCAAATATCGGCCTCGACGCTGTAAAAACGCTGTTCGAGGGCGTCCACCAAGGGGCGCGTGTGTTCATAGTCGTTGTGGGCATGCGCTTTGAGGAGGTTCCCCGCGGGAATCGGTTGCGCCCATGGCTCCTGGACCAGCAGACCAGACGAAACGATAATCCACCCCGCCAGGCTGAGATGGATCCATCCGCGCTTGGGAATTTGGCATGAATCACGGAGCATGTTTTTACCTCACTTTTTCTTGATCCGATAAGGAGAGGATATCTATTTTGGAGCCACGGCTATAAACTTCCCGCAAATTTGGTGTATGATACCCGGTTGGGTGAATGAGGGACAAGTGGTTTCGGAGAATAAAAGAAAATTGATCTAAAAACAATCGAATCTATTTTCATACGATTTGATCAAGGTTCGTGGATCATCCGGCCAGTGCGTACTTTTTTCCAGATCACCGGAACGCATCTCCCCGGAATGATCAACGAATACCATCCCTAAAATTCCCTTTTCTGCTGGGGGAGAGGGAAAAGAGCGTAGAAATAAGGAAGGTGATCCTTTAATTGGAATTATGTAAATAATTTCATATTTAGAAGAAATAAAGGAATGGGTACGAGTCTCAATTGTAACAATATGTAAAAAACTTGAATGCCCGTTGAAATTTGCGGTCGATTCCGGGATGATGGATACAATTATAGTGGAAACAATTTTATAGTGAAAACACGTTGATTGTTCCTGTAGATTCCATGTGGGATAATGAACTATGAATAAACCGACTTTATCCGAAGAGCAACCCCGGTATGTCATCGATGAGGGGCTGCCGGCGTCACAAAAAGAAATCAAGATTCTTTCGCAAGAACAAGAACGAGCTCTTCAAAAAGCGATTAAAAACGCCGCCCATGCTCTCACCGAAGAAGAAAAGGATTTGTTGTATCAATTGCGGGACAAACTGAACCGGGAAACCGAACGGGTTCAATCCCTCCGCAAAATTACGGTAACCGAAAAACCTCTCGACGAATTCCTCACGGATTATCACCGGAAAAAACAAAACAATAAAAAATTGAACACGAAGGCTGGCACCCACTCCAGCCCGCCATCCAATCCCGGCGCGGATGACCAGGCGGAGGAAGAGATCTCTCCGGTCAAAACCAAGCACGTGGTGGGGTTCAAGCCGGAAGAGGTGGTGCGGCGTTATATCGAATGCTGGAACCAACAAAAATTCGGGGCGGAATACGATTGTTTCAGCCGCGATTTTCTCACCGCGGACCGGGAAGCCTATATCAACGCCCGCCATATGTACTACCAGCAACAGCTGAGCAATGGCGGATTGTTCATCAACTTCAAGGACATCGAATCAGCCGAAACTTTCGTGGGCGACGCCGAGGTCGTGGCGGTCAAGACCGTACAGCAGGGCAAGCGCAAACCCCAGGAAGAAAAGGACCGCTATCGCCTGAAACTGGAAAATGGCCGCTGGGTGATTTACTCGGTGGAGCCGCTGTGAAACCGGATCGGGATGGAGAGTGGCCCCAACAGGGCACAATTCTTGCTTTCTCGGCACGCGAATCAATCCGAAATCATTATAATCCTCTCCGTGATGCGTGATTTCCTTTCTTTTCCCGCAGAGAAATAAGCGAAGCCGCCGTACACTAAAACCCCTTGTTCCGCTTCAAAACAGTTCGATGCCCTGCTTCCTCCGGCACAGGACTCCATGGATGTTCTTTCCGGCACGGTTGGGACGTTCCCATCGGAACGGGCAGACCCGGACGGATTGGCCGAAAGCAAAGAGGCCTTCCCGGGGGAAGGCCTCCATTTCGAACAATGCGGGACGGACTGGTTGTTTAATTCAGGAAATCGCGGATTTCGCGGGCGCGGAGCGGATGGCGCAGCTTCCGGATGGCGCGCTGTTCGATTTGGCGCACGCGCTCACGGGTGATGCCGAAGCGCTTGCCGATATCGCCCAGTTTCCACACCTTGCCGTCGGACAATCCGTACCGCAGGCGGAGGATGGTTTCCTCGCGTTCCGATAACTGGCCCAGGATATCCTCAATCCGCTGTTTGAGCACCCGGCGGGTCAGTTTGATCTCGGGATCGACCGCTTGGACATCCTTAATCATCTCGCCGATGGTGGTCTCCCGGTCATCCCGGATGGGCGTCTCCAGGGAGAGCGGATCCTGCTGCCAACCGAGGAGATCGGTGATCCGGTCTTCTTCCATGCCCAGATGATCGGCCAGTTCGGCGATGGAAGGCTCGTGGCCCAACTCCTGGGTCAGTTTGGTGTTGGCGCGGTCCACCAGGGCGATTTCATCGGTGACGCCGGTCGGGAGGCGGATGGTGCGCCGTTGCTGCTTGACCGCGCGGGAGATACTCTGACGGATCCACCACACGGCATACGTGCTGAACTTGGTGCCCCGCTGATAATCGAACTTGTCGACCGCCCGGGTGAGACCCAGGTTGCCTTCCTGAATCAGATCGAGCATCGGCACGCCGCAGTGCTTGTAGCGCTTGGCCACCGAGACCACCAGCCGGAGGTTCCCCCGGATCATTTCCTGGCGCGCGTCGCGGATCAGGCGCAGACCCTGGCGGACACTGCGATAGTTCTGAATGACCCGCTGAGGCGTGTCGCCCAGCAGGTTCACGAGTTCATCCTTGGCGATTTTCTGACCGGAGGCGTGGATCTTGCGGAGTTGTTCATACGCGTTGCGCAGATATTTGGAGATTTTCCACAAAACGTTGATATCCAGATCCATGGCCTCGAAAATGGCCGCCCACTTTTTGTACCGGTTCGCCAACTGCCGGGGAGACAAGGTACCGGAGTCTTCCTCCCGGAAGCCCGCCCGCAGTTGACGGATCTTGCGTTTCATTTCGTCCACGGCCTTGGCCAGCTCGGTTTTACGGCGGGTTTTGCCCGCGTCCGGGCTGCGGAACGTGGTATGCGCCGTGCGCCGTCCGGCGGATAGATCCTCCACCAGCGATTCCAACTCCCGCAACGCGATGCGGGAGGTGCACAATCCCTCGATCACAAGGCCGCGCCCTTTTTCGAGTTTTTCGTAGATCGAGATTTCTTCTTCCCGCGTCAGCAGCGAATAGTTGCCGATTTCCCGTAAGTATTCCTTCACCGGGTTTGCGCTGCTGCTTTGGGTCCGCGAAGCCCGTTGCCGCTTCGACTTGGTCTCTTTCTCGCCGAGATAATCTTCCGCGTCCAGAAAAATGGGTTCGACAATGGAGGTATCCAGCTCATCGGTGTCCCCATCCAATCCGGCCTCCACGGCATTGATACGATTTTCGAACTCTTCAATGTGAGGTGTATACATGATTCTTCACCTTGGATCTATTTTCCTCGTTGGGGACATCTATTGGGCATTATATTCTTGAGCAATATTCATACCAGAAACACTATCACATGAAATTACCAACGGGTGTAAACAATCGGGCCTTATCTGGCGTATTTATTTACATATTATCCCTTACTCAGTGTATCATTCTGGAACAGAGTTTCCAATTTTTTATCTCTCCTTCAATGGCGCTTATCATCTAGTATTTTAGTATAGATTTCTCTTTTCGACGATTTGTAGTCACTTTTGACACAGTCCAGTGGTCAAAATGATTACGAAGAGGAGGACTATGTCCCGTTCCTTATTTTGTTATTCATCTCCCTTCAGGGATAAAAAACCCCCCAAACGGTTGATTCGGGGGGATGAGACCGCTGATCATGGAAGGTAAAGAATCTTGTTCAGGTCAAACGCGTGTCTCCCATCAAGTACCGGTCGATTCCCTTGGCGGCCTGCCGGCCATCCCAGATGGCCCACACCACCAGGGAAGCGCCGCGGCTCATGTCCCCCGCGGCAAAGATCCCCGGGAGGTTCGTCATGGAGTTCTCGTCTATTTGGACGCTGCCGCGTTCGGAATATTCAACGCCCAATCCTTTGAGCAATCCTTCTTTCACCGGTCCCGTGAATCCCATGGCCAAGAGCACCAAGTCCGCTTCGATCTCAAATTCGGAACCGGGAATTTCATTCATGACACGCTGGCCGCCGGGCGTGGTTTCGAACGCGAGACGCACGGCGTGCAATTTTTGTACTCGCCCGTTCTCTCCGGAAAAGCGTTTGGTGCTGACACACCAGTCCCGGGTGCCTCCTTCTTCGTGGGATGTCGAGGAGCGCAGAATGAAGGGCCAGTAGGGCCAGGGCATGGATTCGGTGCGTTGCAGCGGGGGCTTGGGCAAAATCTCGAATTGCCGAACCTGGCGGGCGCCCTGGCGCAACGCGGTGCCCAGGCAATCCGCGCCGGTGTCGCCGCCGCCGATGATCACCACGTTTTTATCCCGGGCGGAGATGAATTCGCTCTCCGGAATCCAATCGCCGGCGTTCCGCTTGTTGGCAAGGGTTAAGAACTCCAGGGCGAAATGAATCCCCCGCAACCCGCGGCCTTCAATCGGCAGATCGCGGGGCTGCATGGCTCCCCCGGTGAGGCATACGGCGTCGAAGTTCTTGCGCAGGTCCCGGGCGGAGAGGTCGTATCCCACATGGACGCGGGTCACGAATTTCACTCCCTCGGCCGCCATTTGATCCAACCGGCGGTCAATGATCCGTTTCTCCAATTTGAAATCCGGAATGCCATACCGTAACAGTCCGCCAATCCGGTCGGCTTTTTCGAAAACGATGACCTCGTGGCCGGCCCGGCGCAGTTGCTGTGCGGCGGCCAAGCCCGCCGGTCCCGAGCCCACCACGGCGACGCGTTTGCCGGTTTCCCGCTTGGGGGGCTGAGGTGGGATCCATCCCTTTTCGAAGGCGGTCTCGACAATATGGCGCTCAATCTCCTTAATGGTCACCGGTTGATCGTTGATGGATAACACACAGGCCGGTTCGCAGGGAGCGGGACACACCCGGCCGGTGAAATCCGGAAAATTGTTGGTTTGATGCAGCCGGTCGATGGCTTCTTTCCAGCGGTTCCGGTAAACCAGGTCATTCCAGTCGGGAATCAGATTGCCGAGTGGGCATCCCCAATGGCAGGTGGGCACGCCGCAGTCCATACACCGGGCGCCTTGCCGCTGGAGCGCCTCCTCCGGCAGGCGGCCATGAAATTCGTGGAAATGCCGGAGGCGTTCCTCCACCGGCGCGTCGCGGGGTGTTTCCCGTGGGATTTCCAAGAAACCCGTGATTTTACCCATGTTTCACCTCATGATTTTTCTACCACCGCGGAGGCTTCCACGATTTCATCTGCCGCGGCGGTTTCCGCGGCCGAGCGGGCGGCCTGGGTTTCTAAGTAACGGCGGTATTCCCGGGGCATGACACGCACAAACCGGGTCAGAGACGCGTCCCACTCCTGCAAGAGACGGGCCGCCACCGGGCTGCCGGTGAACGCGAAATGATTGCGGATCATGCGTTTCAATTCGTCCGCCGCTTCGGGATCCTCCACCGGTTCCAGATCCACCATGGCCAGATTGCACCGTTTCGGGAAAGAGCCATCCGCGTCGTATACATAGGCGATGCCGCCGCTCATCCCGGCCGCGAAGTTACGCCCGGTCCGGCCGAGAATGACGGCCCGGCCTCCGGTCATGTATTCACACCCGTGATCTCCCACGCCCTCCACGACCGTCCACGCGCCGCTGTTCCGCACCGCGAACCGCTCGCCGGCCTGGCCGCGGAAATAGGCTTCCCCGCTGGTCGCCCCGTAGAGCGCCACGTTGCCGATCAAGACGTTCTCGTGGGCCGGGAACGGCGCGTCCTTCGGGGGATGCACGATCACCCGCCCGCCGGAAAGGCCTTTCCCGGTATAATCGTTGGCATCCCCCTCCACGGTGGCGGTGATCCCATGCGCCAGAAACGCGGCGAAGCTCATGCCCGCCGATCCGGTGAAATACAACCGGATGGTGTCATTGGGCAATCCGGCCAATCCGTACCGCTTGGCCACCTCGTGGCTGAGCAGGGTCCCTACGGTCCGGTTCGTGTTCCGGATGGGGAGCCGGATCTCCACCGGCTTTTGATGTTCCAACGCTTCACGGGCCAGTTCGATCAACCGGTGATCGAGCGCGTGTTCCAGCCCGTGATCCTGGGCCTGCACGCACCGGACCGGATAGGGAACGTTGGGCTTCGCCAAAATAGCCCCTAGATTCAAATATTTCGCTTTCCAATGGTTGACGGATTCATCCGGTTCCAGCAAGTCAGTCCGGCCGATCAAGTCATCCATATGGCGGATGCCAAGCTGCGCCATGATTTCCCGGACTTCTTGGGCGACGAACAGAAAGAAATTGATCACGTGTTCCGGTTTGCCGGTGAACCGTTTCCGCAATTCGGGATGCTGCGTGGCGACGCCGACCGGGCAGGTGTTCAGATGGCATTTGCGCATCATGATGCACCCGGAAGCGATCAGGGCGGTGGTGGAGAAACCCATTTCCTCCGCGCCGAGGCAGGCGGCGATCACCACATCCCGCCCGGTTTTGATCTGCCCGTCGGTTTGCACCACGATACGGCCCCGCAAATCGTTCTGGACCAGGATCTGCTGCGTCTCCGCAAGACCCAACTCCCATGGCAGACCGGCATGCTTAATGGAGGAGAGGGGGGACGCGCCGGTGCCGCCCGTGTCGCCGCTGATCAGGACATGATCGGCGTGACCTTTGGAAACCCCTGCCGCGACGGTGCCCACCCCCGCTTCGGCCACCAGTTTGACGGAGATCCGGGCCCGCGGATTGGCGTTTTTCAGGTCATGGATGAGCTGCGCCAGGTCTTCGATCGAATAGATGTCATGATGCGGCGGCGGCGAGATCAGGGTCACTCCGGGAGTGGAATGGCGCACCCGGGCGATGTTTTCGTCCACCTTGTGCCCCGGCAACTGGCCGCCTTCGCCGGGTTTGGCGCCTTGGGCCATCTTGATCTGCAATTCGTCCGCGTTGACCAGGTACTCGATGGTGACGCCGAAGCGGGCCGACGCGACTTGCTTGATGGCACTGCGCTTGCTGTCGCCATTGGGGAGTGGTTTAAACCGTTCAGGATCCTCGCCGCCCTCGCCGGTGTTGCTTTTCCCGCCCAGCCGGTTCATGGCGATGGCCAGGTTCTCGTGGGCTTCCTTGCTGATCGAACCGAACGACATGGCGCCCGTGACGAAACGCCGGACGATCGCATGGACCGGCTCCACTTCGTCAATGGGGACCGGCTGGCGGTGACTTTTGAAACGCAGCAGGCCGCGGATGGTCGCCCGTTTTTTGTTTTCATTGTTGACGAGGGAGGCGTATTCCTTGTACACACTATAACTATTGATCCGGACGGCGTGTTGCAACTTGGCCACCGTCTCGGGATTGATCATATGGTGCTCCCCGTCCCGGCGCCATTGATAAAAACCGCCGGTGTCCAGGGTGGGTTGGGGAATGGAATCCCGCGGGAATCCATATTCGTGGCGCATCAACGCTTCTTTGGCGATCACCTCCAGGGGAATGCCGTCGAGCCGGGAGACCGTCCAGGTGAAATACTTGTCGATGACCGCTTTGCTGATGCCCACGGCTTCGAAGATCTGCGCGCCCCGGTAACTCTGCAGCGTGGAGATGCCCATTTTCGAAAAAACTTTCAACAAGCCTTTGTCTATCGCCTTGATGAAATTTTTCACCGCGTGCTGAGGATCCGTTTCCCCCTCGATCCGGCCTTCCTCCACCAGCTGGCGGATCGTCTCGTAGGCCAGATAGGGATACACGGCGCCCGCGCCATACCCGATCAGCAGGGCGAAATGCATCACCTCGCGGGGTTCCCCGGATTCCACCACCAGGCCCACCCGCGTCCGCGTTCCTTCCCGGATGAGGTGGTGGTGGATCGCCGAGGTGGCCAACAGCGCGGGGATGGGCGCCCACTCCGCGTTCACGCCCCGGTCGCTGAGGATCAGGATTTCAACCCCGTCTTTCACCGCCCGGGAGGCTTGGCCGCTGAGATGTTCCAGCGCCTTTTCCAGGCCCGTTTCGCCACCCCCGGCCGGAAACAGGGTTTTTAGAATCCGCACTTTCATGCGGCCATTGAGACCCTGGCGGATTTTCTCCATTTCCTCCGTTGCCAATACCGGCTGATCCAGTTTCAGCTGATGGCAATGGTCCGGCGTTTCGGAAAGGAGGTTCTTTTCGGAACCGAGATTGGACTGCAACGACATGACCAACTCTTCGCGGATGGGATCGATGGGAGGATTGGTCACTTGAGCAAAAAGCTGCTTGAAATAGTTGTACAGCAGCTGCGGGCGGTCGGAGAGGACCGCCAAGGGCGTGTCGTTGCCCATCGAACCCACCGGTTCCTGTCCGTCCCGCGCCATGGGGATCAACAGGAATTTCAAGTCGTCCTCGGTGTAGCCAAACGCTTGCTGCCGCTGCAGGAGAGGCACCGGGGATTCTGGGACGCCCGGGAGGGCGGATGGCATGGGAATATCGCTTAAAATCACCCGGTGTTGTTGGAGCCAGGCACCGTAGGGCTGCCGCGCGGCCATCCGTTCCTTGATTTCCTCGTCATCCACGATGCGGCCTTCCAGGGTGTCGATGAAAAACATGCGCCCCGGCTGCAAACGGCCCTTGCATTGGATGTTCGGCGGATCGATGTCCAACACGCCCACCTCGGAAGCCATGACCACAAAACCGTCCCGGGTTACGACATACCGGGACGGACGCAGGCCGTTCCGGTCGAGCACCGCGCCGATCTTGTGGCCGTCGGTGAAGGCGATCGAGGCCGGCCCATCCCACGGTTCCATCAGGAAAGAATGGTATTCATAAAAATCCTTCTTGGTCTGACTCATGCTTTCATGCCCGTTCCAGGCTTCCGGAATGAGCATCATGATGGCGTGGTCCAGCGACCGGCCGCCGAGCACCAGCAATTCCAACGCGTTGTCGAGCGTGGCGGAATCGCTGGCGTTGGGCGTGCACACCGGGAACAGTTTGGCGATGTCCGCTCCGAACAGATCACTTTGAAACATCGATTGCCGGGCATGCATCCAGTTGATGTTGCCGCGCAAGGTGTTGATCTCTCCGTTATGCGCCAGGTACCGGAAGGGATGAGCCAAATCCCACGTCGGGAACGTGTTGGTGCTGTACCGCTGGTGGACTAGCGCCAAGGCGCTGACCAGATCCGGATCACTCAGATCGGGATAAAAGCGGTCGATCTGGTGGGCGATCAACAGCCCCTTATAAACAATGGTCTTGCTGGAAAGGCTGGGAATATAGAAATAGCCGGCATCCTCCCGGTAGTCCCGGGCGGTCTTTTCCGCCACTTTGCGGATCACGTACAACCGGCGCTCGAATTCCTCCTGGGTTTTGACCTGGGGACCCCGGCGGATGAAGACCTGACGGATCACGGGTTTCGACTCGCGGGCCATACGGCCGATGGCGGATTCCACGTGGGGCACTTCGCGCCAGCCCAGCACCGTCTGGCCCGCGTCCCGGATGCTTTTTTCCAGCATCCGCGCACACCAGGCCTGTTGCCGCGCCCCGGCCGGCAGAAAAACCATCCCCACGCCGTAGTCCCCCGCCGGGGGCAAATCGAAGGGCAGGGAGGCACAGACTTTCCGGAAATACGCGTCGGGAATTTGCAGCAAAATCCCCGCGCCATCCCCCGTCTCCGGATCACAACCGCAAGCGCCCCGGTGGGTTAAATTCTCCAGGACCTGCAACCCTTTCCGGATGATGTCATGCGATTTGACTCCATGGACGTTGGCGACGAAACCCACGCCGCAATTGTCATGCTCCATCGAGGGGTCATAGAGTCCCACTGGTCGCGGTCGAAAGCCTGTCTTCATAAATTCCGCCTTTTTTTAATACAGAATGCCCTTGGCCTACTGGATCCTGAAAGCCGCAGTTGGAGTCCTTGAGATTGGATGAACCGCTTGCCCTGATGACGATTCCGGATTTCAGGATCACTCTTTCCCCCATTCCGGAATCAAGCGGAAATGGATGGCGATTCATTGTACCGGAAAATCATTGTACCGGAAAAACCGGCTCTTTGTTGGGAAATCTTGCCCAAATAATACTGGTTAAATAATCTAATGGCCTGCCTATCAATTGGCATTGTGTTACCATTATTGACGCTTCTCAGTCGAAATTGGACTTATAGTATACCCGGAAAAGATGGATCGTCTAGATTAAATAAGAAAATTTCTCTCATTTTTACACGAATCGGTGGACCTGTTCCCCGTTCTCCCTCTCGAAATGATTACCATATTACTGGAACCGATTCCACAATAGATAGTTATCTGAATATCTATCATAACTCCCAAAGGAGCTCTCCCCTACCCGGTTCGGATCCGCTTCGCGGTGAATTGGTTTCTCCGCCCGGACGGAATCAGGGCTTAGTCCTCGCACGCCGCGGTCTATCGCCGAATTGATTTTCTGATTTTTCCGGAGGCGGAAATCCCCTAACCGTTGCCGTTTCTTTGGGCAATCCGTCCACACCCCGCCGTGCTGCTGAATTCGTCGATTGACGGAAGTTCCCGGCTTATGCGAGAATGACATCGGCCTTCGATTAACCATCATCTCCCAAGGGGCGGATTCCCGGATCGAACCATTATGGTTAAAAAAGGAAAGACCTTATATTACGGGTGCGCGGGATGCGCCGTTGTGCTCTTTTTGTTTCTCGCGGTGCTGGCGGGTGGAATTGGGTATATTTCGTACCAAGGCTACCAATTCAGCAAAGAAATTGGAGTCACCTACAAGGGTTTGATCATCGATTATCAAAACCTCGACCGCCAATATGCCTTTACTCCGCCGCCGGATGGGCTTCTCGACCCGGGACGCCTGGAAGACTTTGTGAATGTCCGTGTCCAATTGGCGGAATTCTCTAAGCAATATCAAGATAATCTCGAAAAAGCCGGGGACGCCGTCGGAAAACAATTCGATCAACCCGGGATCCTTTCCAAACTCCGGGGTGTCACGCGAATCCGCGAACTGGTCGATATGGCGGTCAAGATCGGGGCGGGTATCGGTCAGGAGCACATCCGGCTGCTGAACGACAAGGCCATGTCGGTGCAGGAATACCGCTGGTACACCCAGACCTGCCTGAGTACGTTGTCCCAATCCAAGGAGAACCAATTTGAGCCGGGAGCGAAATTCTGGGAGGAATACCTGAAACTATTCGAGGCCGCCCGCGAACTCAAAAACGTTCATATCAACCTGGATGAACAAGGCCTTGGGGGTGGAGAGATCAACCGGGAGAATCTTCTGAAAAAACTGGTTGCCGTGCCCTATCAGGCTCAAAACGCCGCCCTTCTCCAGCCTTTCTTGGACCGTTTCCTGCCCGCCGGCCAAGTCACTGTGCTCGACTATTTAACCTTGTATTACGACGAAATCCTCGATCATTTTGGGAAAGACCAGTAAAACGATTATGACTCCGCGGGGATCGAATAGGCCTGCAATCCCTTTGGATTGAAATTCGTTGTTATGGCAACCGGAGACGTCCGCCTGCGGCCGCTCCGGATTTCAGCCCAGGGCGCGATACCCCCCCGGAAAATTGGACACACCGTTGGGGGCCGTCCAATCCGGGGTTCTCCAAACCTGATCGAGCACCCACACCCCCAATCATCCATTCATTTCAAATATTCGATAGAATTTTCTTCTAGATTTTGTTATATAAATAAATACTCAATATCCATTCCGATGCTGGCTGTGAAGCGGAAGGAGAAACATGATGAAACACGGGCTGCTTGTAGTGGGAATGGGAGTACTCATCCTTGGGCTATCCACCCCGGCATGGCCGGCCAAGGTGGCCGTATTAATCCCCGAAAACCGGATTCCGGCTGGAGAAGACCCCATTAATGATCCTCTCTCCAAGCAGGCGGTTCTCGACATGTTGGAGAGCATGGGCGACGTGGGCATCCTGTGGCTCATCCACCATCTCGAGAACGATCTGGGCCACATTGTCAATATCTATGGCACGGACACGGACGATCCCGGTTTTGTTGAAAACGACAACGACCTGATCTTCATCACAGAAGAGATCGGTTCAGGCACGGTGGCGGGAGATTACCGGATCGCTACCAAACCGGTGATCTTTACGGAATCGTATCTGCTGGACGACATGGGATTCACCAATGGGGCTTCCGCATTCACCGGCGGCGCGATGACCAATGAAATCAAAATCGTCAATCCCAACCACCCGATTACCCAGGGCATGCCGGAAACCTTGGCGATTACGCAAATCGATTCCTTCACGGGCCGTCCCTACATGGTGACATTCGGAACCTTGACGGATCTTTCCATCCTGGCGGACGTGGGCGAAATCCTGGCCGTTTTGCCCGAATCGGTCAATGAATCTTCGAATGGGGATCCTCTGCCGGAAAACGCGCCGATCCTCATCGCCGTAGAAGCCGGCACCCCGTTGGACCGGGGCGACACCAATCCGGCCCGGTGGGTGTTTTTAGGGTATTCCGATGTGGATCCCAACGATCTCTATGACGGTGATCCCACCACTCGTACCCTGTCGGTCCTGAACGATCTGGGTATCCAACTGTTGGACCGGTCAATTGCCTGGGCGTTGGGAACCCTCACGCGGATCCCCGACTGGCCGTTACGATGAAGGAATTATTCACACTTGCCCGAGCGGCGGAGCCGGGGATATCCCTTTGAGGGAATGACGGTGGGAAGGCCGGGAGGGCGAACCTCGCGGGGAGTTGTATTGATCCTGCGCTGAATAAGAAATCCTGGTGCGCGCGAAGGGCCGGGCAAGGCGTCCGGCAACGGGAGAGGCTTTTGGCCTTTTCAAAAAGGAAAATCCCTCAATAAAAAGGAAAATCCCTCAATCGGAAATGAAATACGATACGATTCCCTGGCCGGCTTTGCGTTCCAGCCTGGGGAAATTCCGGGCGAACGTGCCGGAAAACCATCAACGCAATAAAATAGCCCCTCAAGAAAATCCTCGAACCAAGCCACACGATACCGAATCTCCAAGACGGCCCCAGGGCGGAAGCGGAGACTCGCCATTTAAATTTAGTAAAATCAATAAAATATAATATTTTATCGGATTGGCATAATACTTGCAGATTTACGTTCCCATCTCCAAGCAAAGGAGTGTGAGATGGCGAAAATGCAGGACGATCCTGAATGGGATGCGCACGGATGAGTGGATGAGAAACAGGCGGCCACGATCATGGGCGTTTCGGCCCGCACTCGGCAAGGCTGGCGGTGGCGCGGCGGCGGTCCGGGCGGGGGAACGCCCGGCTCGTGGCCGGTGGAAAATGGGTCTCCTATTCGCGGATTTGATGGGGGAAAATATGATTTCGTTGGCTACTGTATCGGATAAGAATACGCAAGGTAACGGGCAACGGCAACGCTTTTCACGGAATTTTCCCTGCCCAATTTGCGGCGGTTACGATGAAGCCGGCCGGGGAAGCGGGTCCCGTTGCGGCGGGTATCTGGCCCTCGATCCTACCACAGGGATCCCTTACGCCCGGTGTACCCGATCCGAACTCGCCGGGAACCTCGAACGGCGCAAGGATGGCACTTTTCCGCACCGGATGGACGGGCGGCCCTGCCGGTGCGGATCGGTGCATGGCGATCCGAATCCCGGCCGCGATCCGGTTCCCCGGCCGGGCCACGGGGATCGTTCCGCCCCGAAGCGGAAGACCATCGCCTGGTATGATTACCGCAACGAAGAGGGGCGGTTGCTGATCCAGGTTTGCCGGACGGAACCGAAGGGATTCTACCAGCGGCGGCCGGACGGCGATGGGACCTGGATCAGGTCTCTGGAAGCCGGGGAGTATTACCAGGCAAAGAATGGGAACTGGTACACAGTCGAAAGCGCCACCCGGAAGGGATGGAACATTCCGTCCAATGCCCCGCGCCAAACGTTCCCCGCGGCCCGGCGTGTTCTCTACCGCCTTCCCGGATTGCTGAAAGCCGATCCATCCGAAACCATCTTCATCGTCGAAGGCGAGAAAGACGTTCACAGCCTGGAAGAGATCGGTGGCGTGGCCACGTGCAACCCGGAAGGCGCGGGCAAATGGCATCACGTGGCGGAGCCGGCCCGCGAAGTGCTGGCCAGCCGGCCGGTTGTCGTTCTCCCGGACAACGACCCGCCGGGGCAGATCCACGCCCAGGACGTGGCCCGGTCCCTGTACGGCGCGGCGGCCTCGATCAAGGTAGTCAACCTTCCCGGCCTGCCGGAAAAAGGGGACGTTTCCGACTGGATCGAAGCCAGGCGGGCCGAGGGGATGGCGGCCCCGGAAATCAAGGCGGCCTTACGGGACATCGTCACCCGGACACCCGAATGGCACCCCCCGGCCGACACCACCGGCACGGTGGACGGCGAGGACGAAGACCCCTTCACCCCCGCCCTGGACCCCTGGCCTAGTCCAATGGCAGAAGAAGCCTATTACGGCCTGGCCGGCGAATTTGTACAGAGGGTAAATGCCCATTCGGAATCCGATCCGGTGGCGGACTTGGTGCAATTCCTCACCTGTTTTGGGAACGCGATCGGACGCGGCCCCCATTGGACCGTTAACGCGACGGACCATCATTTGAACCTGTTTGTCAATCTGGTTGGACAGACGGCGCGCGGCCGCAAGGGGACGTCCCTGGATGTCGTCCTCAAAGTGTTTGGACAAGTGGATGAAAACTGGCGGCACGACTGTATCAGCGGCGGCCTGTCTTCCGGGGAAGGCCTCAAATACGCGGTACGCGACCCTGTCTTAAAGAACGGCGAAATTGTGGAGAGGGGCGTTGCGGACAAGCGGTTGTTAGTCCTGGAATCCGAGTTTGCCAACGTCCTCAAAGTACTCAACCGCGAAGGCAACACCCTGTCTCCCACCATCCGGCAAGCCTGGGACACGGGAACCATCCGGAATATTACGAAGCACGACAGCATCAAGGCCACCGGCGCGCATATCTCCATCATCGGCCATATCACGAAAGATGAACTGATCCAGCGGATGACGGAAACCGAAGCCTCCAACGGCTTCGCCAACCGGTTTCTGTGGTTCGCGGTCCGGCGCTCCAAACACCT
>ERZ795060.415-NODE-415-length-58437-cov-89.086431_pt1 | contig 58437 bp, 37 predicted proteins | sample MGYA00375144_ERZ795060 | MGnify/ENA primary metagenome ERZ795060 (study PRJEB30189, sample SAMN05720157) | activated sludge metagenome | isolation source: anaerobic digester from wastewater treatment plant | place: Japan | collected 2015-05-15 ... | reverse complement strand
GCAGCGGTACTTCGTCATCGGTCTTACCGTCGGTGGGGTAAAAGAATAGCAAAGGAGGATGTGATTATGAATCAAAAATGGAAGATTGGTATTATTCTTTTTCTTACCATTGTTACCCTTCATCTCGGGGCTCAAACCTTTAAAAATGAGCTTATTCTTACCAGTGATTTCGAGGATGGTAAGGTTGGCAAATGGGGCCCCCGGGGTACTGAAAAGGTGGAAGTAACTACCGAGGTCGCTAAGGGCGGTAAATATTCACTTAAAATCAGTGAGCGAACGAAAACCTGGAATGGACCCATTCATGTGCTTACGGAGAAGCCGGTTCCTGAGGACACCTATATCATTACTGCCTGGATCTATTACAAAGAAGGTCCCGCTCAATCTGGTTTTGTATTAAGCGCTGAACGTTCTTTCCAGAATGAAAAGCAGGATCATTCGTACACCAATGTGGCTTCTTTCCTGGTAAAACGGGGAGAATGGACCCAGGTAAGTGCGGAGTACAATGTTCCGAAGGATCCTACCCAGAAAACCATTTGGTTCTACTTTGAACTTCCCTATAAGGATGATGCTTCAGTTACCGCGAATGATAAAATCACCTTTTATATCGACGATGTAAAGGTGGAAAAGCTGGACCCCGCCGCAAAACCAAAGATTGAACTCGGTATTCCCAGTTTGTATGAAACCTTGAGCAAATGGTTCTCTGTGGGTGCTGCGGTAGAACCGGAAGACGTTGAGCCTTCTACTCAAAAAGCTCAACTTATGATTAAACATTTTGATACCATGGTTGCTGGAAATGCTCACAAGATGGACTCGGTGCAGCCAAAAGAAGGGCAGTTCGATTGGAGCCGGGCCGATAAAATTATAGAATTTGGCGAGATGACAGGAATGCGCCTTCGGTGGCACACGCTCGTGTGGCACAATCAGGTTCCTGCCTGGTTCTTCCAGGATCCAAAGGATCCCAACAAACCTGCTTCAAAGGAACTTTTGAACCAGCGACTTAAGACTCATATTCAAACGGTAGTTCGTCGGTACAAGGGGCGGGTGGAATCCTACGATGTGGTGAATGAAGTTATCTCTGATAATGGAGGTCTACGGACCGGTGCAGAGGGTTCAAAATGGTATCAAATCCTGGGCCCCGAATATATCGAAAACGCCTTCCGCTGGGCTCGAGAAATAGATCCTAACGCCCAGTTGGTAATTAACGACTATAATCTGGAAAGCAATGCCCGGAAGCGGCAGGATATGTACAATCTCGTGCGGGACTTAAAACGAAAGGGCGTTCCTATCGATGCGGTGGGTCTCCAGATGCATATCTCTATTAATTATCCTTCTATCCAGGAAATCCGGGAAACCATCAATCTGTTTGCTTCCCTCGGGGTAAAGGTGATCATTACCGAACTTGATGTTTCTATCTATGACAATCCGAGCGAACCGAAGAAGCCCATTACCAATGATATTCTCTTGCGGCAGGCCCAGCGGTATAAAGAACTGTTTGATCTTTTTAAAGAGGCGGCGAACAAGAAACAGTTGGACACGGTGGTTATTTGGGGATTGACCGATGATGGAAGCTGGCTGAATAACTTCCCTGTCCCCGGACGGACCAATGCTCCCCTCTTGTTTGATAAGCAGCTTAAGGCAAAACCGGCCTTCTGGGCTATTGTGGACCCCAAAAAAGTTCCGGGTCTTCGATAAAAATGTATTGAACGTATTGTTTAAAACAGACGGTAGGGGAAAGAAAACCACAGCTCAGCCCCGTGCCGTCGGTGGAAGCTAAAAAATAGGGTAGGTTACGAAGAAGGCTCTTACCCTTTTGGGGCTGCCCACGCGTGGGGCAGCCCTTCTTTTTTGGGGGGAGAATGATGGCCTGTGGCTCTTATAAACTAAAAAATGTCGAAGTTTCAGATTAAAAGCCCTTTAGCCTCCCTCATCGGTAAAATCCCCGATAGGAAAAATAGGAAAGCTGGCCTATCCTATTACAGCATTTTATCAATCTTTTTAGTGCAAAGGAGGATTCGTATGAAGCGTTCTGTATTTACTCTGGTTCCGATGTTACTAGTGCTTGTCTTCGCAATCGGTTGCGCCAGTACAGAAAGTGCTGCACCATCGGCACCTGCTGCTCAGGCTGCCCCCGCAGCAAAACCCACACCTCAACCCTGGACTATCGACTTTGAAGATGGCACTACCATGGGTTGGGCCGGTAACAATGCTACTGCGGCAATAGCCAAGGACAAGGTTCATGGCGGCACCTATAGTATGCGGGTTGTGGCTGGAGATGCGGGATGGAAAACCGCCTGGTTCTACAATTGTGGTGATAAAATCCTTGCGGATGTTCCCTATTCCTATTCAGCCTGGATTTATCAGGAAACCGGGAAGGAGGTTAAATTCAATATCACCATAAAGACCTCCATGTCTGCCTATAAAGGTGCGGTGTATGGCGCAACAGTTCCTTCCGGAGTATGGACCGAGATTAAGAGCGATTCCTTTGTGCTCTCCTCCGATTCTGGGAAGCCCCAGGATATTTATATCGAAGCCCAGACCCCGGGTATTGTCTTCTACGTGGATGATATTGCAATTCTTCCCAAATAAGAGGTAGAAAAATGAAAAAGCCCCTGCTTGCAGGAATAGTACTACTTCTATTGCTGGTCTCCTGTCAGAGCGCGGGGCCAAGCCAGGGAAAGGAGCCTACGGTGAGTACCCCTAAGAAGTTATGCGCCCTTACCTTTGATGATGGGCCTGACCTTGTGAAGACCCCGCTGGTGTTAGATAAACTTGCCCAGCACAAGGTGGTGGCTACCTTTTTCCTGGTAGGATCACGAGTTACGGATCAGACAAAGCCCCTCTTGCAGCAAATGGTCGCTATGGGGTGTGAACTGGCTAACCATAGCTGGGATTATGATAGTTTGAACACCGTTTCGGCAGAGGTGGTGCAGCAAAAATTTACCAGAACCCAGGAAGCGATTAAACGAATCGCCGGGGTGGACGCGAAATTCTTTCGGCCACCGAACCTGGCGGTAAGCCAGACCATGTTCGACGTAATACCCCTGCCCTTTGCAGAGGGAGTCCTGGGCTTTGATTGGGCTGGCTGTGGCACCACTGCTCAGGACCGGGCCCAGAAGGTACTGGCCGGTATGGATGATGGAGCCATCATCCTGCTCCATGACGTGCAGCCCGATCCTCATCCTACCCCCGAAGCGCTGGATATCCTGATCCCTGAACTTAAAAAACAGGGATATGAGTTTGTGACCCTTTCGGAACTCTTTAAACGAAAGGGGATTGATCCAGCCTCTCGGAAGGGGAGCATGTGGAAGTACGTACGCTAGTTGCTTAAGGAAACACTGCCGGCCCAGGCCGGCAGTGCTTGTTTGGGAACGGCGGAAATTAGGTTCGTGCCAATTCTTACCGCTCCTAGGGTCCCGAATGACCTTGGGACCCTGCGAAAACAAAAAAACTGAAAGGAGCAACTATTATGGAACAGGCTGTGCATCAGCAGAGTTACTTTGAACGGCTTGGGTATAGCCGGGAGGAAATAGACCGGCGCGTCAGCGAGGCCTGGCATACCCTCTTTGAAGGCCCCGCGGACGAGCGGATCTATTTCGAATCCGGGCCCGATATGGGCTATATGCTTGATACGGGGAACCTGGACGTGCGGACCGAAGGTCAGTCCTACGGTATGATGATGGCGGTCCAGATGGACAGGCAGGACGTGTTTGACCGAATCTGGAAGTGGACCATGACCTACATGTACCTTACCGAGGGACCCAACGCGGGCTACTTTGCCTGGTCCTGTCATCCCGACGGACGACGCAATTCCAACGGCCCCGCCCCCGATGGGGAAGAGTACTTTGCCATGGCCCTCTTCTTTGCATCCCACCGTTGGGGAGACCGGGAAGCCCCCTTTAATTACAGCAAACAGGCCCGGGACCTTCTTGCCCGCTGCATCCACAAGGGCGAACAGGGAGACGGCTGGCCCATGTGGGAGCCTTCAAACTATCTTATCAAATTTGTCCCCAACTGCGATTTTACCGATCCTTCCTATCATCTGCCTCATTTTTACGAGCTCTTTGCCCGCTGGGCCTACCCGGAGGACCGACCTTTCTGGCAAAAGGCTGCAGCAGCAAGCCGGGAATTCCTCCCCAAGGCCTGCCACCCCGTAACGGGTCTTGCGCCGGAATATTCCTATTACGACGGACGCCCCAATTTTTATAACGACCACGGTGATTTTTACAGCGATTCCTACCGGGTTGCCGCCAACCTGGGACTCGATGCCCTCTGGTTCGGCAGGAAGGCCTATCAAAAGGACATAATCGATAAGATTCATCGCTTTTTTGCGGATAAGGAACCGGAAAACTATCACTGGTATAAAATAGACGGGACTGCCCGACCTGAACCGGCTCTGCACCCCGTGGGGCTCATCGCTACCAATGCCATGGGAGCCCTGGCCACCGAAGGCCCCCTGGCAGAAAAGCTGGTCCGCCTTTTTTGGGAGACGCCCCTCCGACTGGGAAACCGCCGGTACTACGACAATTGTCTTTATTTCTTTGCCCTGCTTGCCCTGTCGGGCCGCTATCGGATATACGAACCCCGGTCGTAACCCCATCGCGTATTCTTTTGTGCCGGCGTTGTCGGGTAGTTACCGGTGGGCCTGGGACGGGGCCCCCAGGGGAGGGGCCCGGTTTCCCCCGTGTCCCGACGATTACTGTGGTGCGGAAGAGGGACCCCGGTCCCTCTTTATTTTTTCCCCCTAGGGGGTCGTATGAATTCCTGGAGAAGCTGCCCTGGCTGGTGGCGCATATTTTTATTGTCTGGAGCATTTTTATACTATTTTCATGCAACCATCACGCAGTGTTAACCTTACCATGATAAAAATCTTCCTTAGTTCTGTATGGTAAGGAGGATGGGCGGATGCTCAAAAAGAAAATCGTTTTCATGGTGATAGGGATGCTCCTGGCTCTGGGGGGCTCTGGTTTTGCTCAGGACCTGGTGATTCTTGCAAGAGACGCCGTCTGGAAGTATGAGGATTCCGGAACAGATCTGGGCAGCGAATGGAGAAAAGGGGAGTATCAGGATAGCCACTGGAAACGGGGACGGGCCCCCTTGGGATTTGGGGACGATGTTTCTGAAACGGATCCTGCTATTCCGCTGGCAACCTCCGTTGGGTTCGGACCGGATCCTCAAAATAAACATATGACCACCTATTTTAGAACCACGATTGAAATCCCCGAGTCTATCCAGAAAGCCCAGGGGGTAGAAGTATACATCCATGTGGACGATGGGGCGGTGGTGTACCTCAATGGGACAGAGCTTTTTAGGCGGGGGATAAAAGAGGGCGAACCGGTTACCTTTAAAACGACGGCCAAATTCAAACCTAAAGAAGAAACCTTTGTAGTACCCGCCTCTCTTTTTAAGCCGGGGAAGGCCGTGATTGCTGCTGAAGTGCACCAGGATGGAGGGGATAGTTCGGACCTCTGGTTTGAACTCGGTCTTGTTGCCAAAGGCATTGGGACCCCCGCAAAAGTTTCTGAAACCACGACGACCACCACCGGTACGGGATTGGTCCGATTCATTCCCGATGCTGCCGCCCCGCGGGGAATCGTCACCAGGGTGGTTCAAACCCTGGGGAGTGATTCTGCCCGCACGCGGGCCTTTACCTGGTATACCTCCTTTGCTTCTGGAAGAAGTGATGTACAGATAGTGGAAAAGAAGGGCAACACCCCCAACTTTAGCCAGGCAAAAACCTTTACTGGTCGGCTGAAACCTTCCTACAATAGCGAAAACGAACTGGTGCATATGGCAGAAGCGACGGGTTTACAGCCCGGTACCACCTATTGGTATCGTGTCGGAGATGCTTCCCTTAACCTCTGGAGCGAGGTCGGTACTTTTACCACCGCTCCTGAAAGGGTGCAGAAATTTAGTTTTATTAACCTGGCGGATACCCAGGCAAAGACAGAAGAGGAGGCAATCCTCGTGGCCTCTACGATGGCAGAGGCGGTGAAAACCCTTCCTGCCGCAGCGTTTATCATTCACAATGGGGACCTTATTGATACGGGACGGACAGAACAGCAATGGGGATGGCTTTTGGGGCATGGGGCGGCGGTTTTCAGAAACTATCCCGTCATGCCTGCTGCAGGTAACCATGAGGAAGATCCCTACGCTCTGTATGAACATTTTAATCTTCCTGTCCCAAAGGGGGCAGAAACTAAAAGCGGCGTCTATTATTCCTTTGATTACGGGAATGCCCATTTTATTGTGCTTAATACCAACGAGGATAGCGCGGAATGGAATAATAGTACCCCCGCTCAGATTGCCTGGTTGCGGGAGGATGTGGCTGCAGCCCGTAAACGGGGAGCCACCTGGCTAATTCTTACGATCCATAAAGGCCCCTATACGAGTGGAAACCATGCGACGGACGAAGATATCGCGGGTCCCAATGGGGTACGTACAAAAATGGCGCCCCTCTTTTCTGAATTAGGCATGGACCTGGTGTTCCAGGGGCATGATCATACCTATTCCCGGACCAAACCGATTGGCGGGGTGGTGTATGTGACCCCTGCCACGGCAGGCCCTAAGGCGTACTACAAAAACACTAAGATAGATCCTTCCTACTGGGAAAATTTTGTGGTAGCCCCCGAACATCCGGCCGCAAAATATGGGGTTGACCCCGGCAATGCCGGAAGACCCGTACGGGGCGTCGTGCAGCACTTTATGGCTATCACCGTCGAAGGGAAAACCCTGAAGGCCACCACCTGGGAGATAGATCGGAAGAAGGGGGGAGACCCTACTGTTATTGATGAGTTTATCATGCAGAAGAGGTAATACCACTGGTATACAGAAAATAAGAACGGTCCTGTTGGACTAGTTCCAACAGGACCGACGGGCCAGAGTGAAGGAGGAAAGAGCCCTTTTCCAAAGACTATTTTTACCTTTTATTTTTTATTTAAAGTCTCTTTTATCATTCAAAGAAAATCGTATCCCTTAACAAGGCTAAAGACCCAAAGCTTTTTAATAGCTGGTTATCCCAAAACCTGCAGGGAAGGTCGGGTTTTGGGAATCGTTGGGAAGGTCCTCCTTGGATTTATATACCGCTTCCTGGCTTGAAGGAATTTCCATTGGAAGTGTTCCTCGGGGCTGGATAGTTTTATCCTGTACTCCTTTTTTCATCTGGAAAACCATATCAAGCAAGGCCTGATCGGTCATACCAAAATCAGCGGCGAGCACATCAATGTGATCAAGATAGTCGGAAATAATAAACGGACGATACATGGAAACCACCAGGATAAGTTTGAGGGTGGGATTCTTTTTCTTTGCAGCAATGGCGGCTTCGATAGTCTGGGCTATTTTCAACGCTGCTTCGTTGTTGGCTTGTGCAGTAAAACCACGGCTTGAAGCAGTGGAAGGAGTCAGAGAGGGACCATTCTTTTCAAAATCGTAGACCATAATCGGATCTTTGTAGCTTAATGGAACCCCACCATCAAAGCCAAAATAATAACCGTGGCGTGCACTTACCCGGACGATAGCATAATCGGCCTTGGTGATATCACTGGTGGCAGCAAAATTGGGAACCTTCGTAACATAGTCTTCAATAGCCGTATCATTAAGCCCATCGTAATACACGATAATTTTCCCATCCCCATTTTGATCAACCGTTTCTTTATCAAGGGGAAGGATAGCTTCGTTGTTTTTAAGTAAGGTAAATGCCCGCATCATGGCCTCGTGGGCTTGTTGGGTGAAGCTATTTACAATTTCTGCCGCCTTACTTTCATCCACATAGGGATTTTCAAAAAGACCGGAAGCAAATGTAACTTCGAGTACCTTTTGTGCGGCCGCTGCAATGTCCTTCGGAGTGAGGGTTCCTTCGCTAAGGCCTGCTTTCCAGACCGCCGCAGGGCTGGAGCCCATCCCAATCTGATGGCCTCCGCATTCTACATACCGTTTTATTCTTTGTCCGTTAGTCCACCCCTCAGTCCCCCAGGCTTGGCCGGCAGTCCCATCGTCCCGGTTAAGAACTACCGCGGACCAGTCGGAGGTAACCATCCCATCCCATCCAATTTCTTTCCGGAGGATGTCCTGCTTAAAGACCATTGAATAGTGGGAACTGACTTGTTCAATGGCTTTGCCTTTATACGTTACATCTTTGAAAATACTATAGTTAGGCATAATGGAAAGAGGATTTGCAGCCTGGATTACTTTTTTCATAATTTCGATGTGTTCTTCTAGATTATTACCAGGGAAAACATTGTACTTGCCTGGTGCGCTGTGGCTATCCATCCCCCCCTGATTTGCTCCTCCCCCTGGATAATGTTTCAGGGTAACGACGATGCCGCTAAAAGGATTAACACCCTTCTCTTTTCCTTGTAATCCTTGAATGTATGCGGTTCCTAAAGTGACTACCCGTTCATGGATTGCCCCGAAGGTGTCGTATACCCGGGACCACATGGGTTCGGTGGCAAAGTCAATCTGGGGGCCTAACATCCAGCGGATCCCCAGGGCCCGCAATTGAGCTGCATGCATACGTCCGATTTCTTTCACATAGGCTGGGTCATTAATGGCGCCAAGCCCCAACACAAGGGGCCAGTCGGGGATTTGGGGGGCCATGTTTTGATGTGCCAGGGCGGTACTTTCCATGTTATTGGCAGCCCCAAAAATAGGGTCAGTGGTGATAAGTACGGGGATCCCAAAAGGTTCCGACTCGGCTAAAGCCTGGATCTTATTGACCTTTCGGGCAATAGCGGTAGCGCTGATGTTTTCACCGGGCCATCGCATAATCGTATATCGGGAAAACTCTTTTACAATAGCTTCGATTTCGTGGGTTCCCAGTTCGGCTTCTTCTGTTTTGGGAGCAATACCACCTGCCGCAAAACCTCCCCACATGTATTCTCCTAATAAGCCAATCTGTTGGTCTGTAGAGAGTCGAGGAACTAAATCAGCAGCCCGTTTAGCAGGAGAAAGCCGCCAATCTTCGTAAGGGTCCAGTTTTCCGTTGTTATTGGAATCCTTGAATTGCCATTTCCCAACGGTGAGTACTTTGACACTCCGGACCCCGATTTCTGGTTGTACAAGTTTCCCATCAATGAAATAAGCACTATCGGTATATCTAGTGCCACATGAGAGTACTATGCCTAATGTGACTATACATCCATACCATATCATAGATCGTTTCATATAAATTCTCTCCCTATTGTTTCTGGGACCCCAGTTCACAAGAACTGGGGCTTATGAATTCCCTTATCTAGTTCCCGTATCCGTAGCCACCCATGGATGCGTAATTCAGACCGTACCCAATTTCATAGGTTTGGCGAGGGGTATCGCCTGCCACATCCTCTTTTTGTTCTAGTACAGCCCTGTCATCCGCGGGAATTTCGATGGGAAGTTTCCCCTTTGGTTCTATACCATCCTGCCAGAATACAATATCAAGGAATGCCCGGTCGGTGGCGGCAAAATCGAGGTACAGGGCATCTACCTGATTTACAAAATCTGAGACGATTGGTGGTCGGGAAGCGGTAATCCCCACCACAACCTTAAGGCCAGGATTCCGGTGTTTTGCGGTTAACGTTTTTTCTATGATAGCCTTACTTTCTTTGCCAGCGAGATAGGTCATATAGCCTTGTCCTATAAAGCCTGCTCCTCCCACCTGGCTCCAGTCGCTAAACGTCCAAGGTCCAAACTCACGGAAGGCATCGCTGCTTTTTTCGAGGACCGGAACTTTTTTATCGGTGTACCTCTGGTTTTCACGATCCCACACCAGGACCGGGGTGTCCCATGAAAGAGGCGTGCCCCCTTGGGTTCCGAAGTAGGTAGCCCCTCGACTAAAGACCCGAACCACGGCAATATCTGCCTTTTCGATAGCATCCACAAAATTAACGTTAAGATACTGGGTTTCGGTAGAAAAGGCTCTCGTTTTGGGCTGGCCGCTATCTTGTTCAGGATAGGCTGAATCAAAATATACATCTACCTTACCGTTTTTATTCCGGTCAACCGCAGCAATGTAGTCCTGATTAGTTCCGAGAACAGGCATAAGAGCAAGCCCCGGGGCTACATCTTTATTTTCCGCAAGAACTATGGCCTTGCTCATGGCTTTTCTGCCCACCGCAAGCCGTAACTGCATTGACTGACCATTGGGATCCCAGAATGCCCGGGCTTCGTTCAAGTCTACGTAAGGATTTTCAAAGAGTCCCAGTTTAAACTGAAGTTCCAAAGCCCGCTGGGCTGCCGTGTTGATCGTCTCTTCGGTGATAAGCCCCTTTTGATAGGCCTCTTTCCAGAGAGCGGTCATGTTTGCTCCCCCATACTGGTAGGTACCCGCATTGAGCATTTCCGCCAGAATAGCCGGGCTGTTCTTAATCCGTTCGTGTCCCCAGTAGGCCCTATCGGCGATAGCCCAGTCAGAGACGATTGCTCCATCAAAACCTAGTTTGTTTTTAAGCAGGTCCGTCATAATGGTTTTAGAAAAGGCTGACCCCTCGTCGATGGGATTTCCATCTACCACATCTTTATATGCAGGGACATCCATGATGCTGTAACACGCCATCACTCCTGCTACGTTGGCTTTAATGGCTGCTACGAAAGGTTTTAGGTGCTCTTCTACTTTGTTCCCCGGGAAAACACTGTAACGCCCCGCATAGGTGTGACTGTCCATCCCTTGTTCTACCGAACCTGAGCCGGGGAAATGTTTAATAACCGCCGCAATTCCCTTGGGACTAAGGGTCTCTCCTCCCTGGAGAGCCTTGACAAGCACCGAAATATGGGCTGCTACCACATCTGCATTGGCATGGATGGTATGCTGAATCCGGGCCCAGCGGGGTTCAGTGGCGAGATCTGCCTGGGGGCCAAGTAGTACATGGTGACCCATCATGCGAAACTCCTGGGCCACGGTTTTACCGAATTCTTCGGTGGTGGCAAGATCATCCAGAGCACCGAGCCCCAGGTAATAGGGCCATTGGGAAAGGCGAGCTTTACCTAATTCATCGCCCGTCCAACCGGCATGGGAAGGATCGGAACTGATAATGAAGGGAATACCCCATTTGCTGCGTTCTGCCAGCCCCTGCAGGTTATTGTTGTATTTAATTTCGTCCAGAGGTTCGAATTCGAATTGATTATTACCGTATCGAATACCATCATTTATTATCGAATAGGCCATGGACGTACTTGCCCCCGTAGGGGTTGTTATTTTTTCTACAATGGTCCCGTCACTGTTTAATCCCTGAATACCGTAGTAATAGGAACTACCATCCTCGGATTTTGTCATATTGCTTATCCCTGAACTACCATTCCAGGAAAGAAGTCCTAGTTTTTCTTCTACCGACATCTTTTTGATAAGATCTGCAGCCCGTTCGCGGGCAGGAAGCCGCCAGTCCTCGTAGGGATCTAATTTTTTGTTACCATTGGAATCTTTAAAGATAAGTTTTCCTTTTTTTATTATTCCCTTTGTTGTTCCTACCTTTAAAATAGGTTCCGTACCTTCTTTGGGAAGATCCTGATTAGCCGCGAGATATTCTTCATACGTTACGATTCGGGGTTGTTCCTTGTAAATACTCTGTTTAAAAGGGTCCCCACCACAGGAAATTACTATCAATGATACGAGGGCAATCATTGATAGAAAAAATCCGATGGCTCCTAATTTTTTTTGCATAAATTCCTCCTGATATCGTCTGAATTTTTAAAAATCCTACCATAGAACTTTTTTGCCGCATATAAACAATACGTTACGGGGCAGAAACAATTTGTATGGGATTCTTTGGTCCTAGTAGTCTTGCACAATTGTAAGTTTTAATCACAATGTATTATGGGAAAGATTATGGGAAAGTTTGTAAAATATTTTTCCCCATAGAGGAGTTGTATGAACACCCGGACACTTCGGTGTTTTATCGAAGTTTATGAGAAAAAAAGTATCGCCGCTGCTGCTAAAGAGGTGTATATTTCTCCCCAGGGTTTAAGTAAAATTATCCGGCAGCTTGAATACGACTTGGATACGGAACTGTTTTATCGGGGAGCCCACGGAATGGAACCTACCGAGGCGGCAGAAGTTCTGTATGCCCGGGCCCGACACATTATTTATCTTCTAGATGATATAAAGAAAGAGATTAGTATCCTGGGAGGCAGCAAAACTGCCCTTCATATGGTGATAAGTTTCTCAGGGAGCCTGGCTGTTCCCTATGAAATTCTTCAGCGTTTTATGGAAGTACAACCCCAGGTTCAACTTAAAATCGATGAGTATCCTGATGAATATCCTATTAATGAACTCTTTCAAGATGAAGCGGATGTGGGAATTGTTTTGGGTCATGAAGGAATAGCCCACTGTACCTATGAAGTTTTAGTCCCTGGTAGAACGGTGATCGTTACAAAAAAAGGGCATCCTTTAAGTGATAAAAAAGAGCTTTCAATTCAGGATTTACGGGATGTACCGATCATTCTTAAAGCTACTGAACCAGGCCGGGACAATCCGTTACAGGAAGCCTGCGAAAAGGCGGGTTTTTTGCCCAAGATTTTGTATGTTTCGGGTAATTTGCTTGCGGCCCGTCGGACCTGTAAGCAAAGTCTTGCGGTAATGGAATCGGTAGATCTCATTGAAAAAGTTTCCCCCGATGAGGACCTAGTAGTAATTCCTCTTAAAGAAAAAATTAGCCGTCCCATTTACCTGGTAAGCCGGGAACGGGATATTCAAAATCGGGCGGTAACGCTGCTCCAGAAATTTTTACGGGAGAATGTTAAGCGATGAGCAACCTTCGATATGAGCAGATTATTCGTCAGTTAACAGTTGATGAAAAAATATCTCTTCTTTCAGGAAAAGATTTTTGGCAAACCAGGGATATTCCCCGACTCCATATTCCTAGTATTTATTTGGCTGATGGCCCCCATGGAATTCGTCGACAGGCAGTAACCGCGGAACGAATGGGACTGAATAAGGGAATCCCCGCTACCTGTTTCCCCACAGAAGCCACCGTTGCCAATAGCTGGAATGTAGAACTTGGAGAAAAGGTGGGGGCTTTCCTGGGAACCGAAGCGGTAAGCCAGGGCGTAAGCGTGCTACTTGGTCCGGGCATTAACATGAAACGAATTCCCCTTTGTGGTCGTAATTTTGAGTACTTTAGTGAGGATCCTTACCTGGCGGGGAAAATGGCTGCTGCCTATGTGCGGGGAATCCAATCAAAGGGAATTGCTGCCTGTGTTAAACATTTTGCCGTATCAAACCAGGAATACATGACCATGAGTATTGATGCGGTTATTGATGAACGGACCCTCCGGGAAATTTATCTTACCGCCTTTGAAATTGCCGTAAAAGAAGGGGGAGCTCGGGCATTAATGTCCGCTTATAATAAGGTGAACGGAACTTATGCAAATGAGAACCTGCACCTTATGCGGGAGATCCTGCGGAATGAATGGGGCTTTACCGGTTGTGTTATTACCAACTGGGGAGGGAGTAACAATCGGGTTGCGGCCCTTGTTGCTGGTAATGAACTTGAAATGCCCGGTTCTCATGGAGATAGTGATGCAGAGATAAAACAGGCTTTGCTGTGTGGGGAAATTCAGGAAAGCCTTATAGATGAAAATGTGGACCGTCTGTTGGATCTCATCTTTTCTACGGCCTCTGCGGCTCGGGAACCTCAATTTGATTTTAACATTACCCAGCACCATCGGATTAGCCAACGGGTAGCAGAAGAGTCTATTGTCCTTCTCAAGAATGAAGGAGGAATTCTCCCCCTTAGTCACACAACCAAAGTAGCAGTTATCGGGAATTTTGCGCTTTCTCCTCGTTATCAGGGTTCTGGTTCCTCTCAGGTAAACCCTACCATACTGGATACAACGCTCCAGTGCCTGGATGAATCGGGTATTACGAGTGTCGGATTTGAGGAAGGTTTCGATCGGTATGGCCGTTTTTCGGTAAAGAAAATAGAGCGGGCCTGTCGGCTCGCGAGCCGAGCTGATGTGGTGTTGTTGTATTTGGGATTAGATGAACTCAGCGAAACCCAAGGCATTGACCGGAGCCATATGCGACTTCCGGATAATCAAATTCAACTTCTAAATGCTCTGTATGAGGTAAATCCCAATATTGTGGTAATTCTTTCCTGTGGTTGTGCCATCGAAATGCCCTGGATTGGGAAAGTAAAGGGACTTCTCCATGCTTATTTAGGTGGGCAGGCCGTAGCACGGGCAGTGCTACGGGTGGTTTCGGGGGATGTAAATCCATCGGGGAAACTGGCCGAAACCTATCCGCTTCGATATGAGGATACGCCGGCGTATTATTATTATCCAGGGAATGGACAGACCGTTGAATATCGGGAAGGTCCCTATATCGGGTATCGTTATTATGATACGGCGAATATTCCGGTTCTTTTCCCTTTTGGGTTTGGATTAAGTTATACCACCTATGAATATACGGACCTTAAGGTTGAGAAAGAAGGTGTTTCTTTTACGCTTACTAATACTGGTCGATATGCGGGTATGGAGATAGCCCAGCTTTATGTGGGGAAACCTCAAAGTAAGATCTTTCGTCCCCGTAAGGAACTTAAGGGCTTTATTAAGGTGTTTATCAATCCTGGGGAAAGTAAACGGGTGCATATACCTTTTGATGATAAGACGTTTCGCTATTATAACGTTGAACAACAGACATGGGATATCGAACCAGGTGAATACTCCATACAGGTAGGTTCCTCGAGTCGAGATATACATCTTGTCTCATCATATGTGATTGAAGGGAAATCTCTTTGGAGGGAGAGTGGGCCTTCTTCAGCGATAAGTAGTACAAACTCCTCGCTTAGTCAGATTCTTCCTTCATATTTTTCTGGACACATCCGGCAGGTGCCGAAAAACGAATTTGAACGTCTTATTGGAAGAACAATACCTCAACCCCAAAAAATCCGGGGCTCTGTTTTTACCTACGAAAATACTATTTCCCAATGTCGCTATGCCCGGGGATGGGTTGGCTGCCTTGCCTTTTGGATTATCCATGGGGCATACCATGGGCTTCGCTGGATTGGTCGAAGGGACATGGCAAATCTTATCATGATGTTTGTGTACCATCTACCGTTTAGAGGTATTGCCCGTTTTACTGGGGGAAAAATAACCATGGCCATGGTAGATGGGTTGTTAGATATCGCTAATGGACATACCCTGCGCGGAATGTATCGTTTTATTCGTGGCTGGTTACGAAAAAAGCGATGAACGCATACCCAACTAATGGTTGAGGTGCTTCAACCACAAGCTGTTGGACAGCAGAAAAATTCCCATGATATAGTGCTATCCCAGAAAAGGAAAAAACCTATTACGGGATGGCCTGCAAAAGGATGTGCTGGCTCTTACGATGATAGGTACTACCGGTGTGTGTGACGAGGTTTATCGGTGAAACAGACAGCAAGTACTTTTACAAGCCTGACGGATATGACAGTGCCTACTGATATTGAGAATCTGGTAGCCCAATTATCCCTGGAGGAAAAGGCGTCCCTTTTGTCGGGTAAGAATTTCTGGGAAACCATGGATATTCCTCGCTTAGGTATTCCTTCTCTGTTTCTTGCTGATGGTCCCCATGGGATTCGAAAGCAACAGGCCGCTGCGGATCATTTGGGCCTCAATGTTAGTGTTCCCGCTACGTGTTTCCCTACGGCAGCCACGATCGCTAACAGTTGGGATGTGAACCTGGTGGAACAGATGGGAAAATATCTTGGCATAGAAGCCCGTTCCCTGGGAGTAAACGTCCTGTTGGGACCAGGGATTAATATTAAACGGAATCCCCTCTGCGGAAGAAATTTCGAATACTACAGTGAAGATCCCTATCTTACTGGCAAGTTGGCTGCAGCTCTTGTACGAGGTATCCAAAGTGAAGGTGTTGCGGCCTGCGTGAAACACTATGCGGTTAATAATCAGGAGACAAACCGCATGGCTATCAATGCGATTGTTGATGAGCGGGCCCTTCGGGAGATTTATCTTACGGCCTTCGAAATGGTCGTAAAAGAAGGAGCCGTTCAGACTCTTATGACTGCCTATAATCGGATAAATGGGGTCTATGCTAACGAACATAATTATCTCCTTCGCCAGATCCTCCGTGAGGAATGGGGTTTTACCGGTCTCGTGGTAACTGATTGGGGGGGGAAGTAACGAGCGAATCGATGGACTTCTAGCTTCAAGCGATCTTGAAATGCCAGGAACGAACGGTGAATCGGACCGAGAACTGGTTGCCGCTGTACAAAGCGGTAGGGTCGCTGAATCATATCTGGATGAAAGTGTATCTCGTCTTCTGTATCTTGCTAAGAATACGAGCCGAATTCCTGAAAATAATCGTGAGATTTCCTTTGACGTCCGGGCTCATCACGAAGTTGCTCGCCATATTGCAGAAGAATCCATCGTTTTATTAAAGAATCAAGGGAATCTTTTACCTCTTCAAGAGGGACAGCGGGTAGCAATAATAGGTGACTTTGCCCGCTCTCCCCGTTATCAAGGTGCGGGGTCTTCAAATGTAAATCCTACCCAGCTTTCGACCCTGTTAGGTGCGGCACAGCAAGCTGGTATTCAAGTTGTGGGTTTTGAACCAGGATATGAACGATACGGTAAGAGGAATCATTATCTCCAGAAACGGGCAATAAATTTAGCGAAAAAGGCCGATGTGGTCCTACTCTGTATTGGGCTTGATGAAGCCAGTGAAGCGGAAGGCCTTGATCGGCCTCACATGAAGCTTCCTGATAATCAAATAGAGTTATTGGGTGCCCTACAAACGGTAAATCCCGCGCTGGTAGTGATCCTCTCCTGTGGGTGTGCCGTGGAAATGCCCTGGATAGGGACTGTCCCTGTGGTACTCCATGCCTACTTGTCAGGGCAGGCGGGAGCAGAAGCGATAGTCAACATCATTACGGGGAAAGTAAACCCTTCGGGGAAATTGGCAGAAACCTATCCCCTGCGATACGAAGAGGTCCCTTCGGCCACTTTGTTCCCTGGAAAAGAGGCTACCGCTGAATATCGAGAATCCCTTTTTGTGGGATACCGATATTTTGATCGTTTCCCGGAAAAGGTACTGTTTCCTTTTGGGTATGGTCTTAGTTACACCTCTTTTTCTTATCGGGATCTTCAGATTTCAGAGGAGGGGGTAAGCTTTGTTATTCAAAACACCGGTAGCTGGGATGGTAAGGAAATAGCTCAACTATATGTGCGAAAAAAGGCTTCTTCTCTTTTCCGACCTGAGAAAGAACTAAAGGGGTTTATAAAGGTATTTATCAAAGCGGGTGAAGAACAACGGGTTTTTATACCCTTTGATGAATATACTTTCCGGGTATTTGATGTATTAAACAAAACCTGGTCGATAGAAGAGGGGGAGTACGAAATTCTGGTCGGTGCATCGAGCAGAGATATCCGTTTGCGAGGGAACTGGTATAAAAAAGGTCACATGGTTTTATCTCCCTGTGATCCGGCATCTCTTATTTCATACTATACCGGTGATCCCGCTCGGGTAAGTCGAGAGGAATTTCAATATCTTATGGAGGCCCCTCTCCCTTCAGACCGATGGGATAGAACGAGGCCCCTTTCCTATAACGATACGGTAGCCCAGTGCCAGTATGCCAAGAGCTGTTTTGCCCGTCTGGTCTTCCATATCATTGATTTTTTGCCACCTTTTTTCCGGAAGATTGGTATGCGCAACCAGGCGAATCTTATCATGATGTCCTTTTATTACATGCCTTTTCGGGGTATTACCAAGATGATGGGGGGGATGGTGAATCGTGCAATGGCAGAGGGACTCCTTGTTATTGCAAATGGCCACTTTTTTAAAGGGATTAAACACATCGTAAAAGAATATATCAAACTAAGGAAGGCTGGTTATGCAAAGTACAGAACATAAGAAATCCCTTTCTTTTATTCAGAGACTTGTGTGTTTCTGGAAAGAATTTGGGGAGAAACATCCAGGACTGGTTCAGTTTTTGGTGTTTTTTCTGCTAAGTAATGGGGTTACCCTGTTCCAGATGCTCCTTATGCCCCTGCTAAAGGGGCTTTTTGAGACCACAAGCCTTGTGGCGGTTAACTTTCAGATTTGGCCGGTAGGGAAAAACCTGGATGGGTCAACGTACTATATTTTTAATTATCCCGCTGGGTCTCTTGCTACAGGGGGAGGCGGAGGTCTCGCCTATTTCCTAGCGGTTCAAATTACCATAGCTATTGCCCAGGTCATTAATTTCTTTGCCCAGCGCAACATTACATTTAAATCAAACAGTAGTGTCTGGTGGGCTGCCTTTTGGTACCTGGTTGCCTATGTGGCAATTACTATTGGAGCCGCGGCGGCTCAGGGGATATACAAGGTACCCTTGTATACGTTTTTAATTTCTTCCCTTTCTCTTGGTAAGGTGGGAGAAACCGTAGCAGACTTTATTACTATGGTAATTAATTCGACAATTTCTTTCTGGGTTTTCTTTCCTATCTTTAAAGTTATTTTTAGGAGAAAACCCGAAGATGTGAGGTCTTCTTGTGAAGGGTAAAAAGAACCAAAAAAGAAACGGTACATCCGGATCTTTCCGGTACTTTTAAAAACAGAATAATAATACAGAGGGGGATGCCTATGAAAGAGAAAAAAAAGAGATCCAAAAAGCTATTGGTGGTAGCGATTCTAGGGGGCCTTGCGCTTATTATCACTATTGGGATGACTGTGTTCAGTGCCCATATGGATTTATACCTGGGGCGAGGGAAAGCAATCGTTCGGCCGGCGGCAGGAACCGAAAATTGGGAAAAGATTTATTATCAGAAAGACTACGAAAGTAAAGAAGCTTTACAAAAGGCAGCTAATGAACTAGTAGAACGAATTGAAGCGGAAGGTATCGTTCTTCTTAAAAACAATGGAACCTTACCGTTGAAAGGACCGAATAATCGGCCGCTTCGGGTTACTCTCTTGGGGCGTAGTGCTGCGGACCCGGTGTATGGGGGTTCTGGATCTGGTTCGGTTGACTTATCTTCAGTGGTGGATTTACGAACGGCTCTAAAAGATCGGGGTTTTGAAATAAACGAGACAGTTTATAGTGAACTCGCAGAATTTGCGAGCTACACCACCCGTTTGAGTAATACCGGTGCTACGATCAGGGTGTATAAGAATCCCCGGGCAAATATTGTGATGGACCGGCCCGGTTCTTCTACCTATTACATCGGTGAAATGCCGGTGAATAAGTATTCCTCCAGGGCAATCGCTTCTTTTAAGGATTATGCTGATGCAGCAATAGTTGTAATAGGCCGTGGTGGGGGTGAAGGAGGAGACCTGAGCCAGGATATCAAGGGCTTTGATGACAATTATGTAAAGGGACAGCATCAACTTCAGTTGAATAAGGACGAACGGGATCTGCTTGAGCTTGCTACACGGAACTTTGAAAAGGTGATAGTTCTGATCAACTCTAGCTCTGCCATGGAGTTGGGTGTCGTTGAAAAAAATCCCGGTGTTGATAGTATCCTGTGGATCGGTTCTCCCGGGCAGACCGGTTTTTATGCGGTAGCGGATATCTTAAAAGGTACGGTAACTCCATCGGGAAAAACCGCTGATATTTATCCTGCGGATTTTCGGAAGGATCCTACGTTTGTGAATTTTGGTAACTTTAAATACCGAAACATTCACCGGGGTAATGCAATTGGAGATGGTTTCTTTGTTCATTACGAAGAAGGTATATACTATGGGTATCGATATTATGAGACGGCCGCAAAAGAAGGTTTTATAAATTACGATGAAGCGGTGGTGTATCCCTTTGGTTTTGGATTAAGTTATACCACCTTTGCATGGGAACTGGTGTCTCAGGAATTAGGTCCTGCCGATGGCCGCATTACCCTTTCTGTTCGGGTAACCAACACAGGGAATTACCCCGGCAAAGATGTGGTTCAACTTTACTGTAGTCCTCCCTATAACAAAGGTGGAATTGAAAAAGCGGCGGTTATATTAGCGGATTTTGCCAAAACAAAACTTTTAAAGCCCGGTGAATCTGATGTGGTTACCTTGGGGGTAGCTGTAGAAGATATGGCTTCGTATGATTACAAAAAGGAACGTGCCTATGTTCTTGAAAAGGGTCCCTATGTTTTTACTCTCCAGACTGATAGCCATCATGTAAAAGAGGGAGTACCGGAAATAGTCTATACGGTAGATCGAACTATTGTGTATAGCGGTTCCAATCATCGGCGTTCTGATAAAACGGTAGTAACCAATCAGTTTGATGATGTTTCCTCCCTGTTTGTGGATGAACCAAAAGCCGGTTATATCCTTAATATGAGTCGACGGGATTTTGCCAAGACCTTCCCTACCGCGCCAGTGGCAGAGGATTATATAGCGAATGATATGGTGCTTGCTGGTTTCCAACCGTGGAAAGCGAGCGAACATGGAGATCCCCGTTTAAAAATGCCAAAGACCGGAGCCCAGAATGGGGTTTCTCTGATTGATTTACGAGGGAAGGATTTTACCGATCCCCTTTGGGACGTGTTCCTTGATCAAATTAATCCCAAGGATATTGCATCTATCGTCGTGAATTCGGCATATGCCACCGAAGCAATCCCGAGCCTTGGTAAGCCCGCTACGGTGGACCTTGATGGTCCCGCAGGTATTTCCGCCTTTATGGGAAATATTCATGGAACAGCCTATCCTTCAGAAGTGGTGATTGCCTCTACATTTAATACTGAGCTTGCCCGAGAGATGGGGCGTATGGTGGGGAACGAAGCGCTGGAACTAGGAGTAAATGGCTGGTATGCCCCCGCTGTGAACATCCATCGTTCCCCCTTTGCGGGTCGAAACTTTGAATATTATTCTGAGGACCCCTATCTTTCCGGTAAGCTTGCTACTGCCGTTGTGTCCGGAGCTGCTGATAAGGGAGTATACGCGTTTCTCAAACATTACGTGTTGAACGATCAGGAGACAAACCGAAACAATAACGGTCTTGCTACCTGGGCCAATGAACAGGCCATTCGGGAAATCTATCTGAAACCTTTTGAAATGGTAGTAAAGAATGCCAAGACCACCATTAGGTATATTGCGGATGATAAAGGAACAATGAAGGAAAAAGAAATTTCTGCAGCTACCGCATTGATGAGTTCCTTTAACCGTATTGGTGCGGTTTGGACGGGAGGTTCGGTTCCTCTTATGCAACGGGTTCTTCGGGAAGAATGGGGCTTTACAGGGGTGGTTATCAGCGACTTTAACCTGTATCCGCACATGTTTGTGAATCAGGGCCTTATGGCTGGGACCGATTACAACATCACCTTCGCATCGATGAAATCGATGGAAGATGCCACGAGTCCTACGGCGGTAAACTATTTGCGACGAACCGCCCATCGTCTTATGTATACCATTGCCCATAGTAATGCCATGAATGGTCTTGTACCTGGGACCTCTGTGCGGTACACCATGGCTCCCTGGCGGATCGGACTGATTGTTTTTGATGTCTTTGTAGCAATAATAATAGCAATTCTTTTAGTTTTGCACTTCAAAGGATTGAAGAAACAGGGGAGGGGCCAATGAACTTAAACAAACAGAAACTTAGCTCTTCCCGATTTAAATCTATGAAATCTCTTGGAAGTGAATTACTGTGGTGTGGGAAACCTGTTTTGGTATGGTTGTTGGTTCTTCTTGCTTTGATAAGTTGCAGCAAAGAATCAGCGGGAGGGAAAAAGCCCATGAATGCAGAAAGATTTCGTGTTACCCTTGACCCTATCCTGAATGGCAAGCTTTCTCTTACGCCTGCCGTGGTTTCGGGGGAGGAAGTCCCCGAAGGGATGCTTATCACCGTAGAAGCCCAGCCGGACGAGGGGTATGTACTGGATTCTTTGTATTATGCTATCGAAGGTGAATGGGGCCCCCAATACTATGAATCCATGACACCCTCTCTTACCGTGCAAGTGAAGCAGCCATTAAGAATCGGAGCGGCCTTTTTACGTAAGGATCTTCTTTCTGGTATAGAAGTAATACAGGATGTGGTGTATGCCCAACCGGGGGTAAAACCGCTTAAATACGATGTTTTCCGACCGGTTGGAGCCCAGGATCTTCCCCTTATTGTGATCATTCATGGGGGTGGCTGGCGTATTAACGATGAGAATATCATGCGGGGCATGGCTCGAGAAATGGCAAAAACCGGAAAGTATGTAGTAGCCAGCATTGATTACCGGTGGCTTGGAACCCTTGATGGTGATAAAGAGCCTACCCAAATCTGGCAATTGATTGAAGATGTATTTGGTGCCCTCGTCCACATCCAAGAACATGCTCGGGAGTATGGCGCTACCCCCTCTCGTATAGCCCTGACCGGTGATAGCGCAGGGGGGCACCTCTGTGCCTCTGCGGCGGTCATGGTAGAACGCATTGGTAGTAAGGGCTTTGTGGCTCCGGACCACCAGTTTAAACCGACTTATCTTTCTCCGGGGAAAACAGCAGAAGATGTTCGATCTTCTTTACTCAGGGCAATTAAAGTGGTGGCCCCAAGTTATGGCGTTTTTGGTGGTCCCATGCTTGCCCAAGCGGTAGGGATAGATGAATCCCTTCTTAAATATGTGTCTCCCATAGAGGCTATTCCGCCATCAGATAAACGAACCATCCCTCACTATCTTATTCGGGGGAATGCGGATCCTCTAATCTCTCAAGAAATGGTCCGTTCCTATGCGGAGGCCCTTAAAAAGGCTGGACAGACGGTACAGTATGTAGAGGTAGAAGGCGCAGGACATGCCTTCTTTGATTGGAAGCCCGATGCGGTTACTCGTAAAACTTTTGAACGTTATGGCGTCCCTTATATTCGGGATATGCTGAATTTTTTTGACAAATACTTGTGATCTGTGAGAATTGATACGAGAATATGGCCTTTATGAAGCTCTTAACAATTATTGTGCCGGCGTATAACGCCGAATCATATCTTGCCCGTTGTCTTGATTCCCTGCTTCCCGGAGGAGATGAGGTGGAAATTCTTGTAGTGGATGATGGTTCCACGGATGCTACCGCTAAACTCGCCGGGAAATATGAAGAACAATATCCTACCCAGGTGCGTCTTATATCTCAGTCAAATAAAGGGCATGGGGGGGCTATCAATACCGGTATTCAGTATGCCAGCGGACGGTATCTTAAAGTGGTAGATAGTGATGATTGGCTTGATACAGGGGCATACCAAAAGGTGTTAGAAGTACTGCGCGGACTAATAGTAAACGGAACAGAACCGGATCTTGTTATAGCCAATTATGTCTATGAAAAGCAGGGGAAACGAAGAAAAAAGGTGATTCACTACCGGGGTATTATTCCCGCCAATCGGATTGCTTCCTGGGATGAAATGGGTCCGTTAAAAAAAGGCCGGTATATCCTTATGCATTCGGTTATATACCGTACCCAGCTGATAAAGGATGTGGGGCTTGTGTTGCCGGAACATACTTTTTATGTAGACAACCTGTATGTGTATTTCCCCTTATCAGCGGTAAAAAAGTTCTATTATGTTGATGTGGATTTGTATCGCTATTATATTGGCAGGGCCGATCAGTCGGTCCAAGAAAAAAATATGATCCGTCGTATTGATCAACAACTTCGGGTAAATCGTTTAATGCTCGAAACCGTTTTGTTAGAAAAGGTGGAGAATCCCCGTCTTTTCTGGTATCTTATCCATTACTTTGAAATTGTTACGGCTGTTTCTTCAGTTATGTTAGTCCTTGCAGGAACAAAGGAACACTTTAAAAAACTTCGTGAACTATGGGAAGATATTAATCACCATAATCCTCTTTTGTATCAACATTTACGGCGAAGTCTTGTTGGGCGCTTCTTCCATCTTCCCCTCTGGTTTGGGCGTCCTCTGATTATTGGTTTTTATCGACTTGCCCAGGGGATCTTTGGGTTTAACTGAGTAAAAGAGAATCCCATGAAATACGACGTAGTGATAGTAGGTTCCGGTCTTTATGGAGCAACCTGGGCATATTTGGCTGCCAGGGCAAATATGCGGTGCCTTGTGTTAGAGCGGCGGTCCCATATTGGAGGCAATGTATATACCGAAGAAATCGAAAGTATTCATGTGCATCGATATGGGGCCCATATTTTTCACACTAACGATAAGGAAGTATGGAATTTTATTCAACAGTTTGGAGAATTTAACCATTATATTAATAGTCCGCTTGCCTATTATAAAGGAAAAATATACAACCTTCCCTTTAATATGAACACCTTTTACCAGATGTGGGGTGTGGTTCGTCCAGAGGAAGCGAAGGCGATCATTGAGGCTCAAAGGAAAGATCACTACGTGGAATATCCCTCGAATCTCGAAGAACAGGCGATTAACCTCGTTGGTGTGGACATATACGAGCGGCTTATCAAAGGATATACGGAAAAACAATGGGGACGTCCCTGTACTGAACTTCCCCCGGATATTATTAAGCGTCTGCCGGTACGATTTATTTATGACAACAATTATTTTGATTCTCGGTATCAGGGAATCCCTGTGGAAGGATACACCGCGATTATTAAAAAAATGCTCCAGGGGACGGAGGTCCTCCTTAACACGGACTTTTTATCTGAGCCTGAATATTGGAAAAGACATACTTCGCTGGTGGTATATGCTGGTCCTATTGATGCTTATTTTAATTATGAATTCGGTCCTCTTGAATACCGAAGCCTTTGCTTTGAAACGGAAATTCTTGATATCCCTAACTATCAAGGGAACGCGGTGGTAAATTATACTGATCGGGATGTGCCATACACAAGAATCATTGAGCATAAACATTTTGTGTTTGGGAAGCAACCTAAAACGGTAATAACCCGAGAATATAGTCAGCCCTGGGAAATTGGTAAAGAACCCTATTATCCGGTGGGAGACCAAAAGAATGTAAGCCTGTACCAGAAGTATCTTACGAAGGCTCGAGAAGAGACCTCTGTTGTTTTTGGTGGTCGCTTAGGGGAATACCGATACTATGATATGGATCAGGTGATACGCCGGGCAATGGACACCTTTTATTCGGTAGTAAAGTAGAATGTTTTACTTTATAAACACCGTTCCCTCAAACATTTTCCCCGAGGCTGGTTTTTAGAGTTGTGTACTGTTTTCGGGGAGTAAGGCCAAGGGGCACAGAGCGCCAGTCAGGAGGGCCCTGGCAAGTAAAGAGGGGCGTCCTTAGGGAGAGCCCTGGCTGGCGGCGCTCGCCACCTGCCGGGATTCTCTCCAGCCCTCAGAGGGCCCCTTCATCATACAGGATTCCTTTCCTTGACCACCGGGCTGTTCTCGCCACGGGCTTTTGACCGGCCACGGGCCACGCCGGGGCTCTCAAAGAGCCCCCGTACCAGGGCGGGACCCCCTCCGACCCGCCCCTCTTACCAAAACGGAGCCCCGCTTCCACTACCGGAAGGGGTTCTCCGTTTTCTGTATTAGTGGGGCGCCCTGTGTTTCCCCAGCCTTTGGCTCAAACGCTGGGTAACCATTTTTAAAAGGGCGTCTCGGCTTATCCATAACAGGATAAGCCCTGTTACCCCAAAGAGGATGGTGGTGAGTGTCAGGGGAATTCCATAGGAAATGAGTCGTCCCTTACCGGCAAATAAACGGTACAGGGCGGGGGAAACAAAATACACCGGGATACTCGCTAGCGCCGAGAAGGCAAGGAGTTTCCCCGTATAGCGGACACTGGAACCTACGATGTGCCCCATGTCGATCTGGGGGGTGCGCCGCATGAAAATAAAGAGGAGCACCGTATTTACCCCGCTGGCTATACTCAAGGCCAGGGCCACTCCGCCGCCTTTCATGGGACCCACCAGCAGGGCGGCCAGTATCATGTTGATAAAAAACGAAAAAACCCCCGCAATCGTAGGAGATTTGGAGTTGCTTTGGGCGTAGAAGGCCGGCGCAAGGATGCGGTTCAGGGCGATAAAAAAGAGTCCCAGCATGTGGAAGGTAAAGGCCTCTTTGGTAAGGGCGACGGAGCTTTCGTCAAAGGACCGGCTCTGAAAAAGAAGTCGAATGATATATTCTCCCTGGATAAGAGAAAAGAAGGTTATGGGAATAGTGATAAGGGCGATGATATCGATGGCCATCACCAGCCGGCGATTGAATTCTCCCCACTGGTTTCGTTTGGCTTGCCCCGCCAGGTCTGGTAACAGGACGGTGCCAAGAGAAACCGCAAAGACCCCCAGGATAAGTTCCTGGAGCCGCAGCGAGTACTGAAGACTAGAAACCACGCCGGGACCCGCATTCCCCGCCAGGGCGGTAGAGACCAGGTCATTTAATTGGTAGGCCGCCATTCCAATGATGGTGGGACCCACAAGGCGGAATACCGTCCGGGTGCCAGGGTTGGTAAAAGCCTGTTTCAGACCGGTACATCCAAACCGATGCCCCTTTCTTAGCACCCCCGGCACCTGGATAAGCACCTGCAGGGTCCCACCTATCATTACCCCCACCGCCATAGCCCGGGCAGGATTGGCCATGAGGGGTGTTAAAAGGTAGGAACAGCCGATCACCGTGATATTAAGAAGTATGGGGGCGATCCCCGTGGGGATAAAAATATGGTGGCTATTCAAAATACCCTGTAATAGGGCCGCAAAGGACATGAGGGCCAGGTAGGGAAACATAATCCGGGTAAGCAGGATAGTTTCATCCAATTCTGTAAGCCCAAAGAAGGGAATGATCCAGGGGGCAGCGATGATACCCAGGGTGACTACGGTAGTTACAAGAACCGTCAGGGCGGTAATAAAAGAAGAAAGAAAGGTCTGGGTCTTTGTGGTATCCCCCTCTATGAGGTAGCCCTTAAAGGTGGGGATAAAGGCCACAGAAATGGAGCCCTCTGCAAAGAGGCGGCGGAATAGGTTGGGAACCATGAACGCCACGGTAAACGCGTCCGAAAGGGGTGTGGTTCCGAGCAGAGCGGCCTTTACCATTTCCCGCATAAGACCGAGTACCCGGGATGCAAGGGTAAGGACCGAAAGTATACTCCCCTGTTTTACAAGGTTCTGGGGTTCCGTGGTTTGTTCGTCACTCATGAGAAGCGCTCCCAGGATTTTGGAGGGCCGGCACCATATCTTGCGGTCGATTGGTGATAATGCCCGCGCAACCAAGGGTTACCAATCCCCGGGCTTTCGCTGGATCATCCACTGTCCAGGGGACCACGGGGCGCCGGCCAAGGGTCTGTCGGAAAAACAAAAAGGCCCGGTGTACCATGTCATAGCGGGGCTTAAGGTAGTCACAACCAGAGAGCCAGCGACCTTCTCCCCGGCGTAAGTAAAAGGGAAGCTCCGGATCGTTGCACCAGATGATAGCGGTCGGAAACGATGGGGCCCACCGTTTAAAGGCCCGCAGGGCCAGAGGATTAAAGGAACTCACCGTCACCGCCCCCTGAGCGCGGGGGCCGAATCGTTTCAGAAGCTGGGCCAGAGCTTCTGCCAGAGAATGATCCCGGGAAGAGCGGCTTTTTATTTCGATATCGATATAGAGGGTGGGAAGGAATTCTTCCAGAACCTCCTCTAAAAGGGGGACCCGACTGTGAGAAAAGGAGGGATCCTTCCAGGACCCCACATCGATGTGGCGGAGCTCTTCCCGGCTTACCTCTTCGATGGGACGGGGATCTCCCGCTACCCGCATAAGGGTGTCATCGTGGAGCACCACGATTTCCCCGGTTTTACAGCGATGGATATCCAGCTCGATGCCAGGGGCGCCTACTTCTTGAGCCAGACGAAAGGCTTCCATGGTGTTTTCGGGGGCCACCGAAGAACAGCCCCGGTGGGCAAAAATCAATGGCCGGGGATACTCAGGCAATAGGGGTACACGGTACATCATAGGAATTCTCCACAAATATCCTACCTGGGGTTCTGGGGATTTTGCATTTTCTTTTTAAGTTCTTCCAACGCCGTCTGGGCCGCCTGTTCTTTTTCTAAGGCGCTCAGGGCCTGTTCTGTGGCAGCCCCTTCGTCTTCTCCCGGCAGGTGGCCCGTGGCCATGAGCAATTCCTGTTCGAGCAGGTCCGTATCTATCGACCGTTCTCGAGCCTTCAGCGCCGGCAGTTGGCGTTGCATCTGCTGAATTTGGGTTTTTAGCGTATCTATTTCAGCCTGAAGTTGGGTTTCTTTTTGAAGGACCTCGTCCCGGTTTTTTCGGGCTTCCTCGGCCAGGTCCGGTTGCCCAAGGGATTCGGCCAGGCTTATCCGTTTTTCCCACTTTTCTCGCTCCTGACGAAGCTGTTCCTTTTGTTTTTCGGTAAGCTTAAGGGTGCTAAGATGGCCCAGAATATAGTCCCGGGCTTCTTCTGGGCTCATTCCCCGCAGGTCTTCTGGCTGCTGTTCCATAGGCTTACTATAGCACGTTTTAGTGTCCCTGTCTTGAGTTTTCTCCATTATTATGGCTATTCTTGAGCCCATGAAATGCCGTATACGTCCCCATCGATTTTCCGGTACCTACCGGATTCCCGCCTCAAAAAGCCACACCATTCGTCGTCTCCTGTTTGCCAGCCTGGCAGAAGGGGTTTCCACCCTGGAGTATCCACTGGATTCACTGGATACCCGTTCCTGTATGGAAGTTTGTCGGGCCTTTGGCGCGCGGATAGAAGAATACTATCAGGATGCCGAAGAAGCCCGCATCACCAATAACCCTAATGGGCCTACCGCGGATGGTCGTTACCTGTACCGTCTTGAAGTAACGGGGGTGGGTGGCCCCTCAGGCTTAATGACGCCTGAGGATGTACTCAACGTGGGTAACTCGGGGACCACCCTGTATCTGGCATTGGCGGTGGCGGCCCTCCACTGGCGGACCAGCGTATTCACGGGGGATTTCCAAATCCGGCGCCGTGGTGCGGGTCCCCTTCTTGCGGCCCTCCAGGGCCTGGGGGTAGAGGCCTATGCTACCCGGGATAATGGGTGTGCCCCTATTGTTATTCGGGGCCCCTGGAAAGGGGGACGCGTCCGCATCGAATGTCCCACAAGCCAGTACCTTTCGGCCCTCCTCATTGCGGCGCCCCTGGCTCCCGCCGGAACGGTGACGGAGATTGAGGTTCCCCTGCTAAACGAGAGACCCTACATTGATATGACCCTTTCGTACCTTAAGGCCCAGGGGGTCCCCTATACTGCCGCGTCGGATTATTCGTTTTTCAGGATCCCCGGCGGCGCTTCCTATCGTCCTATGGATGGCATTGTGCCGGGAGATTTTTCTTCCGCCGCCTTTCCTGCCTGCGCCGCGGCGGTAAGTGGTGGCACCGTACGGCTTATTGGGCTTGATCCAAACGATACCCAGGGCGACCGAGCCCTGTTTGATATGCTCCAGATTATGGGCTGTGTGGTCTCATGGGAGCAGGACCCCCTGGGGCCGGTAATCCAGGTGCAGGCTCCACCGTATGGTCTTAGGGGGGCCGATTTTGATCTTAACGCTACCCCTGATGCACTCCCCGCGCTGGCGGCCACGGCGGCCTGTGGGCAGGGAACAACCCGCCTTCTTAATGTGCCCAACGCGCGCATCAAGGAAACGGACCGGATTGCCGTGATGGCCCAGGAACTCGCTCGGCTGGGAGTCCCGGTGCAAGAGTTTTCCGATGGACTTGTTATACAAGGATCAGCGGGGAAGCTCCGCGGGGGAACTGTGCGGGGCCATCACGATCACCGGGTAGTGATGGCCCTGGCCGTCTGTGGTCTTGCCTGTCAGCAGCCCCTTGTGGTTGATACGGCGGAAGCCGCCGCCGTAACCTACCCCAACTTCCTGACGCTCCTTGAAGGAGAACTGTTTGAATAAACCCTAAAAGAAAGGGTTCTGTCTTTGTGGTTCTATTGTTTATGAAGAAGATATGGTAGGATAGGTTGTATGCGGGTGGTTATTGTGGGAGCAGGAATGGTAGGAACCATTCTTGCCCGTCATCTTATCGACGAAAAACACGAGGTTTCCCTGGTGGAGCAGGACGAAAGCCGGGCTCGCCATGCCTCTAATCGACTTGATTGTCTGGTGGTCCACGGTTCTGGTAACAATATCCACACCCTGGAAGAGGCCGGTATCGGTCGGGCCGATGCCCTGGTGGCGGTTACCCAATCGGATGAACTGAACCTGATTATCTGCGGCCTCGTGGAGGCCCGATATCCCCGGGTAAAAAAAATTGCCCGGGTCCGAAACGAAGAATACGATGAACTCACCCGGGGGAACAATCGGGCCCTCGGGATCGATCACTTTGTGGATCCCGATATTGAAGCGGCCCAATCGGTGGTAAGCGCCCTTGCCCATGGGGCTCTGGGGGATGTGCTTTCCTTTGGGGATAGCCCCTTTGAGTTGGGGACGATTCCTATTCACGCTCAAAGTCCCTTCTGTGGGATCCCTGTAAAACAGTTTCGGTCCCTTGCTAAGGCGGAGGTTCTGCTCACCATGGTGCATCGGGCCGAGGAAACCCTTATTCCTTCGGGGACCACAACCCTTTTGGAAGGAGATCGGGTATATGTGCTGGGCACCCAGGATCAAATTAAAAAGGTGTATGAGCTTAATGGCCAGAAGTATCGATCTCTTAAGAAGATTGCAATCATTGGGGGAAGTCGCGTAGGCATATTGACCATCCGATCCCTCTTGGAAAAAAGTGCTACCCCTAGAAGGGGAACCTTTTTCTCATGGTTTTTTCGATCCTTTTCCCAGAAGAATTTGCTTCTTATCGACAAAGATTACGAAGTATGCAAAAGGGTAGCAGCCCAGTTTCCCCAGATATTGGTTCTAAACGAAGATATTTCAGATGAAACCTTTGTTTCTGAAGAGGGGCTACATGATCTTGATGCGGTGGTAACCACCACCGAGAATCAGGAACTGAATATCATTACCGCCTTATATTTAAAGAATCGCGGGGTTGATCGGGCGATAGCTCTGGTGGGAAGCCCCGGGTATGCCGCCATTGCCCGTCACCTGGGGATCGATGTGATAGTTCCTATGAAGTCTGTGGTGGTAGATTCGATTCTTACCTTTTTGTTGGGAGAAGGAATTAATCGTTTCCATAGCCTGGGCGATGGTTCGGTGGAGGTGATGGAATTACATCTCGGGGATCATTCTGAACTTATCGGAACCCGTCTTGATGTGTTTGGTCTTGTGTCCGGTGCCCTGATCCTTTATGTGCAACGGGGAAAAGAGACCTTTATTCCCCAGGGAAACTATGAGTTTAAAGCTCAGGATCGTATTGTGGTGCTTGCCAAAAAGGGCTTTGAGCAGGATCTTAAGCGGCTTTTTGGTCATAGATCATAGGTATACAGGAAAGGTTCCATGAAACAACCGGTAATCCTGCGGCTCCTTACTATTCTCCTTGGCCTTGTGGCTCTTTCCATGGTCCCCCCCTTTATTTTTGCGCTCCTTGATAAGGACCCCCAGGTGATAGGGGGCTTCCTGTTCCCTATCATTTTTGCCCTTGTGGCAACGGTGGTGGTACTTTTCCTGGGCTCTCCGGCGAATATTCAGTTTTCTAAAGGGGACGGCTTTGTGGTGGTAAGCCTTGCCTGGATTTTTACCAGCCTGTATGGGGCCCTGCCGTTTTATTTAAGCGGGGTTACCCCCAATCCGGTGGACGCCCTTTTTGAAAGTGTCTCCGGGTTTACCACCACGGGGGCCTCCATATTTCAGAGTGTGGAAGCCCTTCCCCGGGCGATTCTTTTGTGGCGGGCCATAACCCACTGGTTGGGTGGGATGGGGATTGTGGTACTCACCGTGGCCCTGCTCCCCCTGTTAGGGGTTGGAGGCTTTCAGCTTATTAAAGCGGAAACGCCGGGTCCTGAGAAGGATAAGGTAACCCCCCGCGTAACGGCCACCGCAAAGATTTTGTGGCTCATCTATATCTTTTTAACGGCCCTGGAAACTCTCCTGTTACGAATGGCCGGCATGACCTGGTTCGATGCGGTTTGCCATGCCTTTGCGACGATGGCTACCGGTGGATTTGGGACGAAGAATGCAAGCGTGGGCCACTATAATTCTGCCCTTATTGATTGGATAATCACCTGTTTCATGTTTTTAGCGGGCATGAACTTCAGTCTGTATTATCGCCTGATTCAAGGAAAGATTGAAGATATCTGGCACAATACGGAACTGCGGGTTTATGTCGCTATTGTGCTCATCGCTACCCTGGTGGTAAGCCTTGCCATTCAGGATACCTACGAAAATTTCATTCATGCCCTCCGGTATGGAGCTTTTCAGGTGGTCTCCATTATCACTACCACCGGGTTTGCCACCGCCGATTTTGATGGGTGGGCTAGCCTTGCAAAGGGGGTTCTTTTTCTCCTTATGTTTGTGGGTGGCTGCTCCGGTTCCACCGGCGGGGGCATTAAGGTGATTCGCCACGTGGTGCTTTTTAAACAGGCGGGGAACGAACTGCGACGGGCTATTTATCCCCATGGGGTGTTCAGCGTTTGTCTTAACGGCAAGGTAGGGCGGAAAGATGTGGTGTATGGAGTGGCGGGTTTTGTGTTCCTGTACCTTTCGCTGGTGTTTGGGGTCACGTTGATAACCACCGTTGCGGGGGTGGATCTTCTCTCGGCCTTTTCTACCGCCTTGGTTACCACGGGGAATATAGGTCCCGGCTTTGGTCTTGTGGGGCCCACTCAAAATTATGGGTTCCTACCGGATTATGTAAAAATTGCCTGTTCCTTCGCTATGATTGCGGGGCGCCTTGAGTTGTTGACCCTCTTTGTGCTCTTTAGTCCCGTGTTCTGGAGACGGTAGGGTTCCCTTTTTTTGCGGGTTTTAGGGGCCCCGCCCTTTTCATGGCCGGTCTCTTACCGGAAATGGGGCCTGCCGGTTTTCCCCCTTGACAGTCCCTGGTTCTCTCACTAGTCTACCAGGAAAGGCGTTGACGGAGACGAGTACCTGCAGGGCGGGTCAATCCTGGATGCAAAAAGGGCGTCCAGGCGAGAGAGGAGGGGCCACAGGCTGAAAGCCCCTCTGGCTGCGGCGGCAGGGAAAACCCCTCCCGAGCTGTCCTGGTGAACGGCCTTCTGGCCCAGTATTCAGGACCGGCAAGCCCCCGTCAGTGGCGAAGAGGGCGCTCCCCGTCGCGGGGAAGCGAAGCGGGGTGGTACCGCGGGCACGGTAGGTGTTCGTCCCCGCCCAGTGATACAGCAAGCACCCTTTGCAGACTTTTAGAAAACAGAAGGGTGCCGCTCCTGTATCGGGAGGTACAGTATGTCTTCCAGTTCCGTATCGTCGGGGCAGGCCCCCGCTCAAAAAAATCAAAAGCAGGATAAACTTTCCACCATTCGCCATTCCGTAAGTCATATCCTCGCTGCAGCGGTTACCCGTTTGTATCCGGGCACAAAGGTTGCCATTGGTCCCGCCATTGAAAACGGGTTTTATTACGATTTTCAGCTTCCCCGGCCTATTACGACGGAGGACCTTCCTGCCATTGAGGAAGAGATGAAGCGGCTTATCGAAAACCGCCATGACTTTGTGCGGGTGGTGGTAAGCCGGGAAGAGGCCCTGCAGCGCTTTGCCGATGAGCCCTTTAAGGTGGAGCTTATCAATGAACTTCCGGCGGATGCGGAAATCAGTATCTATGAACAGCGGGATACCAGCGGGGCCCTTATCTGGGCAGATTTGTGTCGGGGACCCCATGTGGCCAACACCCGGGAAATTAACTCCGCCGCCTTTAAACTCATGAATATCGCCGGGGCCTACTGGCGGGGCGATGAAAAACGGCCCATGCTTACCCGGATTTATGGAACCGCCTGGGAAAACCCGAAGGACCTCAAGGCCTATCTTAGTTTCCTGGAAGAAGTGGAAAAGCGAGACCATCGCCGGCTCGGGAAAGAACTGGACCTCTTTTCCATCCATGAAGAAGCCGGGGCGGGGCTTATCTACTGGCACCCCAATGGGGGCCGTATGCGGGTGGCCCTGGAAAACTTCTGGCGGACCGAACATTACCGGAATGGCTACGAAATTCTGTATACGCCCCACGTGGGTAAGTCCTGGTTGTGGGAAACCTCGGGGCACCTGGGCTTTTATAGAGAAAACATGTATGCCCCCATGCAGCTTGATGAGCAGGATTACTATGTAAAGCCCATGAACTGTCCCTTCCACATCATGATTTACAAAACCCGCCAGCATAGTTATCGGGACTTACCCCTTCGGTGGGCCGAACTTGGTACTGTGTATCGTTACGAACGGTCCGGGGTGCTCCATGGGCTTTTGCGGGTCCGGGGCTTTACCCAGGACGATGCTCACATCATCTGTACCCCTGACCAGATCGAAGGAGAAATCCGGGAGGTCCTGCGGTTTAGCCTTTCCATATGGAAGACCTTTGGCTTTAAGGATATTAAGGCCTACCTTGCTACCCGACCGGCCGCCTCGGTGGGAGAAGAATCCCGCTGGCAGGCCGCCCTGGAATCGCTGCGAAAGGCCATCGAAGCGGAAGGGATGCCCTATGAGATTGATGAAGGGGGCGGGGCTTTCTATGGGCCTAAAATCGACCTGAAAATAAAGGACGCCCTCGGGCGAGAGTGGCAGATGACCACCATCCAGTTCGATTTTAACCTGCCTGAACGGTTTGATATGACCTTTATCGATGCGGATGGGCAGCATAAGCGACCCTACATGGTACATCGGGCCCTGTTGGGTTCTCTGGAACGTTTCTTTGGGGTGATGATTGAACACTTTGGGGGAGCCTTCCCGGTGTGGATTGCCCCCGAACAGGTAGCGGTCATCCCCGTGGCAGAGGCCTTTAACGACTATGCCCGTTCGGTGATTTCCCGTCTTAAGGCGCTGGATATCCGGGTAAGTGGGGAACTCTCGGATGAACGGATGAACGCCAAAATTCGCTCCTGCCAGGGCCGTAAAATACCCTATATGCTCGTGGTGGGCCAGAAAGAGGCGGATGAAGGAACCGTCTCTATTCGCCTGCGGGATGGTCGCCAACTGCCAGCCATGAAGATAGAAGATTTTATCAGCTATCTCCAGGACAGGATACACAGCCGTTCCCTGGAACTGTAGTAAAAAGACAGGTATAACCCCGAGGCCTATGGGCCAGGGGTTCTCCATGAAAAAGCCCCCGTTTGCCGGGGGCTTTTCTTTTAGACGTTGTATTAATTGAAGATACAGAAGATCTCCACTGCAGGATGATCCGACAGCACACCGCTGCGGGTCATCCTCTTAGGTCCTGCACCGCTTAGAAGGGCCGATCCGCCAGGTACTTGTATTCCTTCCAGGTCCGTTCAATCTGGGCCTTTGCCTTAGCCAGGAGCAAGTCTGCCCGGGCGGGATCCGCCGCCTTAAGGGCCTTAAAGCGGACTTCCTTGTACATGAAGTCCTCCACAGGCGTGCTGGGCTCCTTAGAGTCAAGCTGGAAGGGATTCTTGCCCTGTTCCTTAAGTCGAGGATCATAGCGATACAGGGGCCATACACCGCTGGTAACGGCCGCCTTCTGCTGATCCATCCCCTTCATCATGTCGATACCGTGGTTGATACAGTGGGAGTAGGCGATGATGATGGAAGGTCCATCGTAGCTTTCCGCTTCCCGGAAGGCCTTGATGGTCTGGGCAATATTTGCTCCCATGGCAACCCGGGCCACATAAACATAGCCATAACTCATGGCCATGGCACCCAGGTCCTTCTTGGTGGTTTCTTTACCGGCGGCAGCAAACTTTGCGATAGCCCCCACCGGAGTCGCCTTAGACATCTGGCCACCGGTGTTGGAGTATACCTCCGTATCCAGGACCAGAATATTCACGTTTCGACCCGAAGCAATCACATGATCCAGTCCGCCGTACCCGATATCATAGGCCCATCCGTCCCCACCGATGATCCAGACGGACCGCTTAATAAAGTGGTCTGCCAGGGACAGAAGGTTCTTTGCGAGCGGTTTGGTTTCTTTTACCAGGGCCGCCTTCAGTTCTTCCACATATTTTCGCTGGGTTTCAATTTCTTCGTCGCTGGATTGGGGGTTAGAAAGAATCTTGTCGAGCAGGGCAGTCTGAATACCCGCCTGTTTGGCTTCTTCTGCCACTTCCCGGGCGTGCTCTGCCAGTTTGTCGCTGGTAAGGCGCATACCAAAACCAAATTCGGCCGCATCCTCAAAGAGGCTGTTGGACCATACCGGACCCCGCCCATCGTCTCGGGTAGTATAGGGAGTGGTCGGCAGGTTTCCGCCATAGATGGACGAACAGCCGGTAGCATTGGCGATGAGGAGCCGGTCCCCAAAGAGCTGAGACATGAGTTTGATATAGGGTGTTTCCCCACAGCCTGCGCAGGCGCCGGAGAATTCAAAGAGGGGCTGCTTCATTCCAATCCCCTTGGGTACGTTCAGGTTAAGGAGTTTGCTGTCCGTGTTGGGGATCTTCAGGAAGAAGTCCCAGTTCTTAGCCTCTGTTTCTCGCAGAGGTATCTGGGGCTCCAGGTTAATCGCCTTAAGTTCCGGATTGTTCTTGTTCTTGGCAGGACAGATATTCACACAGGCCCCACAGCCGGTACAATCCTCCGGGGCAACCTGCAGGGTGAATTTCATGCCTTCGAATTCTTTACCCTTGGCGTCGGTGGACTTGAAGGTTGCGGGAGCGCCCACGAGGTATTTGGGTTCATAGGCCTTCATGCGGATAACCGCATGGGGACATACCATGGTACAGTTCCCGCACTGGATACAGGTTTCGGGATCCCAGACGGGAATTTTTTCGGCGATATTCCGTTTTTCATATTTGGTGGTTCCCGTCGGATAGGTTCCATCGTCGGGTAACTTAGATACAGGAAGCTTGTCGCCCCGGTTGGCGATAATTTCGCCCAGAACTTCCTTGACGAACTTCGGTGCCGTTTCAGGAACGGGCGGTAACATGTGGGACTTGCTCGTTACCTGCTTGGGATAGTTCACCTGATGCACCCCTTCCAGGGCCATGTCGATGGTGGCGATGTTCTTCTTAACGATTTCTTCGCCCTTCTTCCCGTAGGTTTTCTTAATAGCCTGCTTGATGAGTTCTACCGCCTCTGCTTCGGGGAGCACGCCGGAAATCTTAAAGAAGGCGGTCTGCATGATAACGTTGATGCGGCCTCCCATACCGGCCTTTTCGGCGAGGGAAATAGCATCAATCACATAGAACTTAAGTTCCTTCTCGATGATTTGTTTCTGCACTTCCTGGGGAAGGTGATCCCACACCTGGTCAGCCGGGTAGGGGCTTGCGAGGAGGAAGGTGGCTCCCTTCTTTGCCCGGGAAAGCATTTCTACCTTTTCGATAAAGCTGAACTTGTGGCAGGCAATAAAGTCGGCCTTGGATACCAGGTAGGGCTTCTTAATGGGCTTTTTGCCGAAGCGCAGGTGGGACACCGTCACGGTTCCTGCCTTCTTGGAGTCGTATACAAAGTACCCCTGGGCATTGTTGTCGGTGGCATCTCCAATAATCTTAATGGAGTTCTTGTTAGCCCCTACGGTTCCATCGGAACCAAGCCCATAGAAGAGGGCCTCAAATACGCCTTCTTCTTCAAGATCAAAATGTTCGTCCCACTCAAGGGATGTAAAGGCCACATCGTCGTAAATACCGACGGTGAAGTGGTTCTTGGGCTCCTCTTTTTTCAGGTTATCGAAGATAGCCTTAGCCATGGCAGGGGTGAATTCCGCCGAACCAAGCCCGTAGCGGCCACCCACGATTTTGGGGTACACCTTGAATTGGCTCTTGCCACTTCCCATCACTTCGCCGATGGCGGTGCGGACATCTTCGTAGAGGGGTTCTCCCAGGGAACCCGGTTCCTTGGTGCGGTCCATTACGGCGATGGCCTTGACAGTGGCAGGAAGGGCCGCTACGAAGAGGGTGCTATCGAAGGGGCGGAAGAGGTGTACCTTAAGGACACCCACCTTTTCTCCCTTCTTATTAAGGTAATCAACGATTTCTTCTACCGGTTCAGCCCCGGACCCCATGATAACGATAACCCGCTCTGCATCGGCTGCACCGTAGTATTGGTACACCTTATACTGCCGGCCGGTAATCTTGGCAAACTGGTCCATGTATTTCTGCACAATGGCAGGAACGGCTTTGTAGTATTTGTTTACCGTTTCTCGCCCGGTAAAATACACGTCCGGGTTCTGGCTGGTACCCCGAATAGCCGGATGCTCCGGATTAAGTCCCCGCTGTCGGTGGGCCGCCACAAGCTCATCGGAGATAAGCTGCTTCATCACCTCGTACGAGAGCTCTTCTACCTTTTGCACCTCGTGGGATGTCCGGAAACCATCAAAGAAGTGCAGGAAGGGAACCCGGGATTCCAGGGTAGATGCATGGGCAATCAGGGCCAAATCCATGACTTCCTGGACATTGTTGGAGGCCAGCATGGCAAAGCCGGTCTGCCGGCAGGCCATCACGTCCTGGTGATCCCCGAAGATTGAAAGTCCCTGGGCTGCAATGGCCCGGGCCGCAATGTGGAACACCGTAGGGGTCAGCTCTCCCGCAATCTTGTACATGTTGGGGATCATCAAGAGGAGCCCCTGGCTTGCTGTGAAGGTAGTAGAGAGGGCTCCGGTAGTCAGAGCGCCGTGTACCGCGCCGGCTGCGCCGGCTTCGGACTGCATTTCTACAACCTGGGGAACCGTGCCCCACAGGTTCTTCCTTCCCTGGGCAGAAAACTCGTCGGAGAGCTCTCCCATGGGACTCGACGGGGTAATCGGATATATGGCGATTACTTCACTACAGGCGTGGGCTACGTGGGCCGCCGCTGTATTTCCGTCAATCATGACCATCTTTTTATCAGACATAGACCTTCCTCATAGGTGGGATTAATAAGGTGGAATGGCTATTTTACTTATAGCCATCTCTACTATAGAACGGTGAGAAAAAATGTGCAAGCACCCCTTTACTAAGGGGAAGAGAAAACATCCTTTCTTTCTGAAAAAACGTCGGGCCGGGGAAATTTTCGGTGGGCCCCTTTGTGGGCATGAACCGACGCTTCTGTGTTTTGTGGGCCCCAACGTAAAGTTTATAACGCTTTTTTGTTTTCCGGCGGCCGCCCCTTTCTCTGAGACGGAGATACTCGGGGGCATCCCTCTGGGTTTTATTCGGGTTTTACAAAGAATTGCATGAGTTGCACAAAATAGTAGATCTTCTTGTAGACTTCGGTGATTCGCTGGTCAATGGGATGTTCTGATGCGCCCTCGAGCTCTTTCCAGTTAATGATAAGATCGTGGGGTGTTTTTTGATAATCCTCTAAGGCGGATTTCAGGTTTTTCCCGATGACAATACAGTCCTGGGCGGCGGTGGTAATCAGTTTAAGGGCTTCGTCATTTATGCCCTTAAGAAGGGTCCGGACGTATTTTATCTGTTCCTTATCTCGGTCGGCCTTGGCCATGGCGATGCGAAGCCGGGTTCCCATATCTCCCTCGTCGGCCAGGTTGTCATCGAAGGTAACAAGCCGGTTCGAAACTTCCATAAGCTCGTGATACGCCTCTGAAAGTTGCTGAGATAACACGTTACTTACCCATTGGCCCCGGACCAAAAGGAGATCGCAGAGTTCCCGGATATCCTTTTTAAAGACATCAAGAAGAAAGGCCTTAAGATAATTCAGGGCCTGCACATAAATAAAGCCCCCCAGCATCTTTTTAGAAAAGACCACGTTTGCCTTATCGGTATAGTTCTTAAGACGGGAAATAGAGGGGGTTCCAAAGATTGCCGTCGCAAGCTCTTCAATTTTTGAAGTCCGCCGCTGCTGGATGATCCGCTGAATGGTAACATCCACCTGGGTTTTTATTTTTTGGATGTGGGGGTCCAGGATTGCTTCATGGGGGACTCGCAGTTGGGCCTGCCAGGTAGGATTCTTTTCTATGTGGCGTACCATCAATTCCAGGATACCGCTTCGTTTAATGTCAGAAAACAGGGAAAGGAGTTTTTGCCACTGGGAAGCCCCGATGACTTCTACCCCTTTGTAGGTCTTTAGTATCTCAAAAACCCGGGTCCACTCTTTTACCTGATCAAGGGGATACATCACTTCGATAAAATCCTTGATGTCGTCTACCACATACTCTGCCCGGATTGCTTCAAAACGGGGTTTATAAGAGAAATTTCGTTCCGCCAGGTTGGCATCAAACTTTTTCAGGAGGAAAAAATAATCAAACTTTACAAGCTGTACAAAGAGGAGAATCGCATTATAACAATCTTCGATGGCAAGGCTCTTTTCTCCGTCAAAGGAGGCGATAAAAGAAGTGAGATCCTCGTTTACCTGTTGGGAAAGATTTTTAAGGGGGATGGTCTTTGCCCGCTCTACAATAGCTTCTTCGGTAAGGCGATTTTGTAATTCCCGGCCCTTATCATCAAGGAAATGTTCGATGACTATTTTCTTAAGCTCGTTTGATTTATCCGCATTTTGCAAGAACACCTGGGCGGGCGAAACAAGCTTATACACGTCGTAAAAAAACTTTGCAAACAGAGGCTGGGCCTCTTCTCCTTTTACTTTATAGAACTTATACTTATGCTTCGAGATGTCCCTGGCTATCTGTTTGAGGAGCCTTTTTTTTTCTACCTCCGGATCGCCGGATGCGGTAAGGAAAGAAAGTGTCCTTTCAATAAACCCTAATGCCATGGGAACCCCTGGATATAATAGAACATCTTCTTTTACAGTAATGGTAAAATGGCCCAGTCGTCAATAGACTTGAAACAGCTACGGGAATATCTCCTGGAAAGGGCCCGACAATCGGGCTTTGTGGCGGTTCGTCTCCTCGAGCAATCCCGGTATGCCCATCTCCCGGAGGTGCTGGAGTATGTGGAGGGGGCTCCGACGCTGCTCCTTGTGGCGCTTCCCTATGGAAATAGGCTTACTTCCCCTTTCCCGCCCCCTCCCGGCTGGAAGGTTCTTGCTCTGCAGGAGCCCCCTCTGGCGGGTCTGTCGGGATTAAAGGGAAGGGATAGCTCCGAAGAAAAGCCCCTTGCCTTAGAAAAGGAACTCAGGCGGGGAAAGGCGCTTCCGGAAAGAAGGGAGACTTCAGGGCCTTTGAAAAGGCCGAGAGCCCCTCAAGCAGTGCCCGGCTACATTGCCCCCTTTGCCGTGAGAAACTACTATGGCGAATTGGTGCATCGGCTTAAGCTTTTTGCGGCGGATCTGCGTTCCCGTTGGGGAGGAAGAAAGGGGGATTTTCGTATTTTTTGTAATTCCCACCTTCCGGAACGGGAACTCTGTCTCCGTTCTGGCCTTGGGTGGCAGGGACGTCACGGGCTTCTGATTACACCCCAGGCGGGTTCGCTGGTAGTGCTTGGAGGGATGGGGCTTCCCTGGCCTTTACCGGGTGATACGCCTTTCCCCGGTGTCCTCGAGGGGGATTTCCCCGCCTGTCGCCGCTGTATGAAGCGATATCCTCCAGAATCCCTCCCCTGTGTGGCCGCCTGCCCTACCGCCGCCCTTGCGGGAGACGGGACCTTACGGCGGGAGCGGTGTATCCAGTGGTATGCCTCGGGACACGCCGATCCGCCTCCCGATATTCAGACGGTATGGGGCCATCGGTTGTATGGCTGTACGAATTGCCAGGACGCCTGTCCGTACCATCAGCGGGACATCCCTGGTGTTCTTACAAAGCGGGGGGCCCTTCCTGCAGTAATGGATGTACAGAGGGTGTTTTCCCTGGAAGAAGGCGAACTTGCCTCCTATCTTCGGGGAACCACCCTGGGAATGCGATGGCTCGGGGTGCCGGTTCTTAAGCAGAACGCCGCCCGGATTCTTGCCTGGCATGAAAGATTTTTTTGTGGAGAATAGCCACCTCAAAAAGGGCCCCTTCCGGGGATGAACACCCTCCGGAGTTGGATTGTCCTACCTGCTGTGCGCCCTTTTCTGTCTGGTTGGTTTCCAGGATCCCAACAAGGGGACCCTTTGCCGTTTTTTCTCCTTGTCTGGGCTTAAGAAAGATGGCCCCTTCGCTCTTTTTCGTTTCTTACTTTTTCTTGCTGCTTACCTGGGCGGCACTGCCGATGGTTTCTAGTATTTTGCTCAGGGTGTTTCTGCCTGCAATGGCCGCATCATAGGCTGCCTTGTACTGCCCTGAGGCATAACTGGATTCGGCGGTTTTAAGAGAATCCCGGGCCTTCTGGAGATCCTGGCTTAGTGTTTCAATGTTGATGCGAGAATTTCGGGCCCTCCGGGCTGCCGCCAGGGCTGTTTCTGCTTCTGGAAAGGCCTTCTTTAGGGCTTCGATAGCCTGATTCGCTTCGTTTTTGGCCTGTTCTTGTCTCGTTTTAGCGTCGCTTATGGCCTGTTCAGCGGCGGCCTGGGCATCCAGGGCCAGTTTCCTGGCGGTATCATATTTCTTTGCCGCCGCGGCTTCGTTCATCTGGGCAAGAAGGTCCGTCGCCCGCTGCAGAGATTCAGGAGCATATACCGATACCAGAGGATCCTGTTGGGCCTTTGTCACCGCTTCGGTGGCTTTTTGCATTTCCGCTGTGGGCGGCTGCGTACAGGCCCATGCTACAAGGACGCAGACAATCAGAATGGCGGGCTTTACAATTGATACTCTTCTTTTCATGAATATCCTCCGTATATAACTATATATCGGAAAGCTTCCGGTATCTATCAATAGGAGTAAAAACAAATCGATTTTTAGGTTGATAAATAAAGGCGGAACGGTATAATGGGCTTCATCATGCAGTGGTCAATCCGTCGGCGTTCTCGTTTTTTTGCTTTTTTTATAAGCATTCTTGTGGCGTTAGGGGCCCTGTTGTGGTGGACCGAATGGGAAGGAGAGCCAGAACCGGGGAAAATTTTCGATGTCCTTCGAACATTGCGAGAACCGGTGGAAGTCCCAGAGAAGGTAGTGCTCGTTGATCTGGTGGATTTTAAAAAGGACCAGCAAATTCCGCGGGAAGCCCTTTCTCCTGGGGATGCGCGGGACCTCTTTATCACCCTGGCGGAGTTGGGAAGCCAGGGTGGCCTGTGTCTTTTCTCGTTGAACCTGGAGACCTCCTCGGGAGAGATAAAAAACGAACGAATCGAAGGGGAATTCACCCTCATCAATTCAAATGTGGAAACCTTTTTTACGGGTATCAAGAGAGGCTCTATTCGCCCTCAGGATGCGGATTTTTTTCTGAATCAGCTTAAACGGTCAATCCAGGAAAGTAAGCATCGACTGGTTCTGGCTACGGTGGACAGTCAAAAAAAGGACCTACAGGAGATGGTCGCGGCCAGTCGTTTGTTTCCTTCGCTGGTGGTTCCCGACGACAGAGAAGGCCTTTTTGTGTTTAAACAGGACGTGGTTGAACGGCCCCCCACTGAAACCTGGGGAAAAGAGGTGCTCTATTCGAAACATGAGGACCCCCTGGCGTATCGGCGGATATATCCTTTTCGCAGGGAACCTGAGAATACCTATCTTCATGTGGGGCTTGCGCTGGTAGAGGTTTTTTGGGGTAATGCCCATTTTTACCTTCAGCCGCAGCAGCTTATTGTGGCTGCTCCGATAGAAGATGGGTCCCCGCAGACTGTCCCCCTCGGAGGGGACGAATCACCGACGGGACCTGCCAATGGGATGAGACAAGCGTCTAAAACGGAACAGCCTCCGGCGACAACAAGAGGACATACCCTTTCCTCCGTCTCTCTTCCCCTGGTAGTCCCTCTTTCCAGGAAGGGGGGCTTGTTACTGGAAATTCCCCGACGACCGGGGAAGCAAGACCCCTTTTATCGGCTCCCTCACCGGAATTTTGTACGGTATCGGGAAGAAGAACGGCGACTCTACGAGTATCTTAAAGAAATGGAACGGTCTGGCTATTTTGCTTCCCTTGATCCGCTGGAGTATCCAACCACCCGTTTTGAGTACCTCCGTTCCCTTGAGCAGGAACTTCTTTCTCGAGGAGATCCTACAGGCCTGGAACAATGGAGGGCCGAGCGGGAACGGTGGTACCGCCGATTAAAAGAACTCCTTTGGGGGAACCTGGAGACCTCTATACTCCAAGGCTATGATCGTCTCCTGGAAACAGAGCGGCTTGATGCTGAAGGAATCGAACGGATCTGTTCTTTAAAAGAACTGGTCCAGCAATCTTTTTCCTGGGCCCGCAGTACCTACGAATCGGTACTGGAAAAACGGGAATCCCTAAAAGAAGCGGTGGCCGGCAAATGGTGGATCATTGGAGCAGGCCGGGAGCAGTTTCTTGCCCAGGGGGGAGCCTTGCGGGTGGGAGGGGGGCCCAATCTTACGGATAGTGAAATGGCCGCTACCGTGGCCACGACGATCCTTTCCCGTTCCTATGTGCGGTATGGGTCGGTGCTCTGGATTCGTGTGGTAGGAGGGGTGGCTATTCTTCTTATGGGCCTTCTGGTAACCTGGCTAACGCCGGTGGTGGCGGGAATTTTCATCCTTTTTCTCATGGGCCTTGGAGGAGTAGGGTACACGCTGCTTTTTGTGGTAGGAGGCTGGTATGTGTCTCCCCTCGTGCTGCTTTTTCCTCTAGGCACTGCCCTCATGGCTTTTTCAATCCAGTATGGGATCCTCTATTGGTATCGCCGATCCTTTTTGCACATATTCCAGCATCGGGTAAGCCCTGACTTCTTGCAGGTTTTCCTCAATCACGTGGAACCCTTTCCCTCTCCTTTTTATTCGGAGGATACAATTATGGTGACGATCCGCCCATTCCCTTCTTTTTATGCGCTTTCCGAAGAACCCCTTCCTGTAGTAATGGAGCGCCTCAGGACCTTTCAGCGGGAGGTGCGCCGCTTCTGCGGCGCCCATAAAGGGGTGTTTCTTTGGGCTGATGGGGAAATTCTGTGTTTTTCCTTGGCCCTGGGGATGGCAAAGTCCTACCGTAATGCGGCTCTTAAGACCTTTGTGGAGGACCTCCTGGTTTTTCTTGAAAAACACCCCTGGTGCTGTGGCATCGACCGGGGCCCCTGTTCCTTTTCTTTTTCTGAAACGGAGGGGTTTCTTGCCTTTGGCGAGCCGATACGGATAGCCCGGGTTATTTCCAGCCTTGGGGAACGGTTGCATCGCCGGCTTTTCATCACCCGCCCGGTGTACGAAAGTCTTTCTTTTTCGCCGGGAACTTTTGAGGCCCTCCAGGGCCTTGTAGATGGTAGGGAAAAACAGGAGATTCCCCTGTATGGGGCGGTAAAAATATAGAAGAGAAGTTAGGGCCCTTTCTTTTCGAGGATTTTTTTTACTTTCCCAAATACTTTGAATCGTACTACCCGGCCTCCCCCAAATTCCGGGTAGGCCCGGTATCGCTGTCCATCGTCGGAAAAGGGGGAAGAAAATTCTCCGGGGAAGGGGGCGTATCGTTTCTGGGTCCACACCAGGGAGGGGTCTTTTAATGAAAGGTCCTTTTGGTTCGGAGGAAAGTAAATATACGATTCATGGATCCCCCGTTCTTCTAAGGGGGCCTCGTCAGTGCTCTGAAGGTAGCGAATCTGACCTTTTTCGATATTGATGGATTGAATTATTGCAGAATGGGCCGCCTGGCCGTTGGTTCCCCGAAAGAGGATGATATCGCCGGGGGCTAAATTCCCGATCCTGTCGGGGACTGCTTCTATTTCTGGATTCTTAGAATCGAAAAAGGAGGTGCCAATGTACAGGGTAGGATCGGTGATGCGGAGGGACCGGAAAGACCGGCGAACTATTTCCGTAAGATTTATCCCTGCCTGCCGGGCCACGGTGGTTAAAATGTACCAGACAAAACCAGAACAATCGATGCCCACCCTGCCGATGCAATAGATATAGTTATAGATGTCCGGAAGGGTAACTGCTTCGCCATGGACTAACACATAGGGACGATGGGGAAGCCCCTTGTAGGAGCGGGCCTTCATCCGGGCTATCTCGTAGAGGTCCTCTGTCCAGGTCCAGCGACGGGTGGCCAGGTCAAAGATAATGACCTTTTCCCGCCTGTCCTGGAGGATAGTAAGATATCGATTAAAATCATCCGAAACAATGAGTTTGTCGATTTCCTGCCATATGGCGGTGGGGGAGTTTTTCCCTCCTCCCTGGATTTTAAGAAGCGTTGGGGCTAGCTCTGAGCGCTCGTCATTTTCTGCAAAGGGGAGGGGAAGAGTAAAGAAGCACCCCTGAACCACATAGGTTCTAAAACAGGACCGGTAGGCCTCTTCGATAGCCCCTTCAATTCCATGTCCCCATTGGTGATAGGCCCGACTAAAGGTTTCTAAGTTACGAAGGGCTGTCTTCTCATCCTCTTTAGAAAAAATCTCATTCCTCGCTGAAGGCAAAGGGAATGCCCCAAAGGACTGGGGCGGTTCTGTCTGCGAAAACGGAACCATGCTCCCCAGTCCCGACATGAGAAGGATATATGAAAGAAAGGGGCCTTTCCTTCTCATGCCGTTAAATACCCAAAATAAATTTAGCCGTGTTAAAATAGATAAAAAGTCCCGTGATATCCACGATGGTAGTCAGGGCCGGACTTGCCACCAGAGCGGGGTCGAGCTTTATCGCTGCCGCAAGGAGCGGCAGGAGGGCCCCGATAACGGTGGCGCTTACTACCTGGATTCCCAGGGCAAGCCCTATGGCAAAACCGATGCGAACCACGTCAAGCCCTGGGGGGATCTGGCTGGGATCAGACATGAAATATACCCGGGCAAAGGCTAAAACCCCTAATACCAGGGCCAGGAGTAAGCCCACGCGGCATTCTTTCCAGAGCACCTTCAGGGTATCCCGGGGCCCTATTTCTTTAAGGGCCAGGGCCCGGACCACCACCGTCGCGCTCTGGCTCCCCGTGTTTCCCCCCGTATCGGCAAGCATGGGCATGTAAAAGGCCAGGATCACCAGGTTGGTAAGGATCGCTTCGAAGGATTGGAGGATGGCCCCTGAAATGAGCCCCAGGGCGGCGAGGATAACAAGCCAGACTACCCGGTGCCTGAAGTGGGACCAGATGGGGGTGTGAAGATAGGCCGTATCTTCGTGTTTCCCCGCAATAGCCATGAATCGTTCCATGTCTTCGGTTCGTTCCTGTTCGATAACGTCCAGGGCATCGTCGTGGGTGATAATGCCCACCAGTACACCCTGGGGGTCCACCACTGGCAGGGCCACGAGGTCATATTTGGAAAACTTGTATACCGCCTCTTCCCGGTCTGCATCGGCCTGTACGCTGACCACCTGGTCGTCCATGATTTCTTCAAGTCTTTTATTGGGATTGGCAAGGATAAGGTCGGCAAGGGCAATCACCCCAAGGAGATGCCGGTGGGCGTCGACCACAAAAATGGAATAAATGGATTCTTTGGCCGAGCCTTCGAGCCGAATTCGCTCCAGGGCCTGGCGTACCGAAAGATCCCCCGGCAGGGCGATGTAATCGGTGGTCATGATAGACCCGGCGGTTCCTTCCCGGTAGGAAGCAAGTTTCCGGATATCTTCCCGTTCCCGTTGGGCGAGAATGGGAAGGACCTCTTCGAACTGTTCTTCCGGCAGGGCCTTCAGAAGGTCTACCCGGTCGTCCGGGGAAAGGCGAACGACGAGCTTGGCAAGTTCGTTTTTATCAAGCTGGGAAGCCAGTTCTGCCTGCAAGGATTGGGGAAGTTCGCAAAACACATCCGCCCGGACCTGGGGATCCATCCTGTTGAGGATTTCGTATACTTCCTCTTTGGTAAAATTTGAAAGGATTTCTGCCACCTCAGAGGGGTAGCGGTCACTCAAAAACTGGGCCACCTCATCGGTAGCCCCTTCTTCAAGTAAGGCCTTGATATCGGGTAAAATGAGTTCTTCTACCATGGGGTCCTCCATGTGGGTTGCATTTCGGGAGGCCCTCAGAGAATAAAAGAAGAAAAACAGGTTTTCGCTTTGAGGATCTTTACTATTCCCTGGTTGTCTTCTTGTGCTCTCTTACTAAGGGCATCTCCCGGTTGGGTATTCCGCAAGGAATACATAAGAAAGGTTCCGGGGGCTGACTACCAGGGCCATCGGAATCGGTCATACCCATCCCTCCTTAGTAAAAGATGCGAGATCGCCAGGGGTCAACGCAGGATAGGAATGGCTCCTATCCTGCATTGTAAAATATGCGATTCTTGATATTTATGCAAGCCCTTCTATTTCTTTAAAATAACGGACGGTTCCCACTTTTAATTCTTCGGTGGCCTCTTCATCGCATACGATGATTGCCCTCGGGTGGAGTTGCAAAATCGAGACAGGCCAGAGGTGCGTTACCGGTCCTTCTACCGCGGCCTGCAGGGCCCGGGCTTTGGTAGGGCCTGAGGCAAGAACCACCACTTCTCGGGCATCCATGATGGTTCCCAGTCCTACGGTTAGGGCTGCGGCAGGAACCTTTTCGGGATCTCCCCCAAAGAAACGGGCATTGGCCCGTCGGGTATCCCGGGTTAATTCCTTGTCCCGGGTTCGACTGCTTAAGGAAGAGCCGGGCTCGTTGAATGCCAGGTGCCCATCTCCCCCCATCCCCCCAAGGAACAACTCAATTCCCCCATACTGCCGTATTGCTGCTTCATATCGCTCACATTCGGCTTTTAGGTGCCGGGCCATGCCGTCTGGAAGGTGGATGTTTTCGGGAGGAATATCCACATGAGCAAAAAGATGCTCCTGCATGAATCGATGATAACTCTGGGGATGCTCCGGGGAAAGGCCGATGTATTCATCCATGTTAAAAGTGACGATATGTTTAAAGGATAGGCGTCCTTCCTGGTAATAACGAATAAATTCCCGGTATACCCCCAGGGGTGTAGAACCGGTAGGGAGGCCCAGCACAAAAGGTCTACCCGGACCAGGGGAAAATTCTTGAATCCTCTTCAGGATGTAGGCCGCGGCCCACTGGCTCATGGCTTCATAATCCTTTTGAATAATAAGACGCATGGTCTTTCTCCTTAGACAAAATTGTTTTTCTTGAATAGACCCCGCACCAGTGTGGCATGGATAGTAAAATCCTTATCGAATACCACCAGGTCCCCTTCATTTCCCGGAACGAGCGTTCCAAGCCGTTTAAAACGCATCACATTGGCGGGGTTGGTGCTGGCGGCCTGGAGGGCTTCCTCAAGGGAAAAGCCAAACCGCACAAGGTTCTGAACCCCCCGTATCATGGTAAGCCCTGAGCCGGCAATCACATCATCAATTTTACGGTGAAAGGCCCCCTCTTTCCAGGTTACCTCTTCTCCGTTTGCATACAAGGGCCCTTCCGCCGGGTTTTGTCCGGTTGGTTTAAGGGCATCGGTTACCAGAACAATCTTATCCGAGGGTTTATCCCGCTTTAAAAGCTTAAAGAGGTCGGGATGCACATGTACGCCGTCGGCAATGATTTCGCAGGACATCTCGGGATGAATGAGTACCGCCCCCACCGCATTGGGATTCCGGTGGTCGAGCTTGCTCATGGCGTTGAAAAGGTGGGTGGTGTGAAGTATGCCCACCTGCATCCCTTCTACCATGTTTTCGTACTGGGCGTTGGTGTGACCTGCCTGCAGCACGATACCCTTCTTGGTACAATACAGAGCCAGATCCCGCATGTTTTTGAGTTCCGGCGCCACGGTCATGTTGACGATATGGCCGTTGCTTGCTTCCCAGAGTGCTTCCATATAGGAAAGATCCACCGGGCTCAGGGTTTCCGGGCGCTGGACGCCGAGCCGTTCGGGGCTTATGAAAGGGCCTTCCAGGTGGAGCCCCATGATGCGGGCCCCCGATTCTTTGCCAATGGCCCGGGAAACCTCTTTTACAGCCTCGATAAGCCGGGGGCGTTCCGCCGGATAGAGGGTTGGGTTAAAAGCGGTGACCCCCTGTTGAGCCAAAAGACGGGACATTTCGATGACCGAATCGGCGGACATATCGTCGGTCCCAAAACCTCCAAAGCCATGAATATGGGTATCGATAAAACCGGGAGCTATGTAGCAACCCGCCACATCAACCAGCTGAACCTCCTGCCCAAAACGCCGTTGCTCAAAGCGGCGCTGGGAAAACACATCCGCTATGACACCCCCTTCGATAAGAACGGCACACCGTTCCATCAGGGCAAAACCGGTGTATACCGTGGCGTTATACAAACAAACCGATGCCATAGGACCTCCTCAAAACGATGGTATTCGTTACCATCTTCGCATCCCTGTTCCCCTGGGGAACATCCGCTCCTTCTCTTGTTCTTGAAGGCCTACCCCCACCGGCAAGCTTCCCTGTGGAGCAATATCCCCTTTAATAAGACGGGCGGCGGCTCTCAGAGAACATTCGGCAACTCCATAGGTAAGCACAAGGGTCTCTACCCTTGGGGCTACCTCCACAAGGTCCTGGGGACTCCTTACTACAAGCGTAATAAGTTTCTCTTTTTTTGCAAAAACCTGAATCCCATGGAGCAGTTCCAGTTGTTTTCTGAATTGATAGGCATTGTAGGTACAGAAAATCACATAGTCGGCCATAAAGGCCCAATCCTGGGCACCGAGAATCTCCGTCTCGTTGGGCTCCAGGCCGAAGGAGTATTCAATTATTTTCTGATGAGGAAAATATTCCTGGAAAATGTCTCTAAAAGAATGGGTATAGAAGTTTGTATTATCTGACATGACAAGCCGGCCCATAGTGGGACGCAGGATAACGATTCGTTGGTTCGGCGAAGGTTTCAGTGGCAAGAGCCCTGCCGAATTCTTTATCAGCGTAAGGGACTTGTCTGCCGCCTCTTGAACGGTTTTGAGGTGGACGGGGATGGCGCAGACTTTTTTCCGTTCCTTTTCTGTGGGGAATTCTTCTTTTATCCATTGTTTTTTTGCATCCAGCACCCGAAGGACCGATTCGTTAAAACGGTCTTCACTGATATGCCCCCTTCGAACCGCCTCCGCAATGATTCTGTTTGCCTCCCGTACCCCTGCCGAAACGATGACGATATCGACCCCGGCCTGAATGGCCCGAATAAGGGCTCCCTCAATGCCGTAGGTGTCTTTTATGGGTTTCATCTGGATGTCATCGGAAATGATAAGCCCCTGATAGCCCAGTTTTTTACGAAGATATTCCTGGAGAATCACCGGCGACAGGGTTGCGGGCAATCCTGAAGGGTCAAGTTGAGGATAGGAGGCATGGAGGGTCATCATCATGGCGACCCCTGCCTCAATAGCTGCCTGGAAGGGTATCCATTCACGATTTTTAAGGCGCTCGTAGGTATAGGGCACTACATCGAGTTCAAAATGACTATCGATATCTACATTTCTCTGACCCGGAAAATGTTTTGCGCAGCCCATGACTCCCTGTTTCTGCAACCCCTGTACAAAGGCCCGGGCAAGTGCAGCTGCTTTCTGGGGGTCGCTTCCAAAATAGCGATTATCCTTTACCGGAAGGCCCTCTTCTTCACACAAATCGACCACCGGGGCAAAACAGCAGGTTATTCCGATGGAAGCGAGTTCTTTGCCGGTTATTTCGCCAGCCTTTTCGGCATAGCGGGGTGCCTCGTTTTCTGCGATAGCCGCCAGGGCCATGTTGCCGGGGTGGATGCTTACTCCCGTGGTAATGGGGGCGAGTTGTCCCCCTTCCTGGTCGATGGCAATAAAGGCGGGTATTCGCCGTGGTCCGCTCCGGGCTGCGGTCTGCACCTTCTCAGTGAGGATGCGCAGTTGATACGAATCAATGACATTGCATCCAGAAAAATAAAGGATGGACCCAATGGCGCCTTCCGCTAACCCCTGGGTAACATCCTGGGGGACATCCCATCGTCCTACAAAGTCCTGCATCACGAGTTGTCCCGCCTTTTCTTCTAAGCTCATGCGGGAAAATAGTTCTCTACTATCAAACATCCTCATATTCTCCTTGATTCTGGTGCTTGTTTTTATTTGGGTGTTAGATCCGGGCAGCGGTTTTTCTCTGGGCCGGGAATTCCCACGGATCATCCCTTTACCGCCCCTGCCGAAACGCCCTGGGTTATTTGTTTTCGGAAGATGAGATAGAACACGAGCATGGGGACCATTCCAATAGTTAGTGCTGCAAATTGCTTGCCGTAGTCTGTGGCGAGGGCCCCCGAGAATTTCAGGATCCCCACGGGTAAGCTTTTAATGGTTTCTTTAGAGGCCAGAATGTTAATCAACATGAATTCGTTCCAGATGCCGGTAAAGGTAAGGATGGAAAGGGTGATAGCCACGGGCTTTGTCATGGGCACTACGATGGATGCAAAGATACGTCCGTAACTGGCCCCATCGATGCGGGCCGACTCTATTAATGCGTCGGGGATGGATTTAATGAATTCGGTGCCCAGGTAGACTCCCATGGGAAGACCGATCCCAATGTAGGGGATAAGAATCCCGAGGCGGGTGTTGTACAATCCCACCGCATTGGTTACTAAGAACAGGGGAACCATGATGGATTGCAGGGTGAGGAGAATTCCAATGACGAAGCTTTTATAGAGCCAGCCCGTGGCCTTGCTTTTTATCTTTGCAAAGGCAAAGCCGGCCATGAACGAGAAGAGGAGCACCGCTAACGTGGTGGTTATGGTGTAAAAAAGGGAATTCCCGAAGAGGATGTCGAACTTACCTATTTTCCATGCCATGGGGTAATTCCCAAAGAAGAACGGATTTGGCAAACCGAGCCTATCCATCTGAAAGGCCTGGGTGGTTTTAAACGAAGACATAACGAGCCAGAAGAGGGGATAAATGGTTAAAAAAGTGAAAATCCAAAAAACTCCATAGAGGAGAATCTTGCCAAGAAAATCTGAAAATCCCAATCGATATGGCTTTTTCATCCTATTCCCTCCCCCCAAACCGTTGTTCCAGTTTTTGGATGATGATAATCAGCAGCAAGCTAAGCACTACCATGAAGGTCGATATGGCGTTTGCAAGGGGGTAGTTTGGCGCCCCCCGGAAGGCATTGTCGAACATATAAATTGAGAGCACACTAGTTCTTCGTGCAGGATTCCCCGCGGTCATGGCGAAGATAAGATCAAAGCTCTTTAATGAACCTGAAATTGCAAGGATTGCCGTGGTAACAATTACCCCTGAAAGGGCGGGGAGGATAACATATCGAAGGGTTTGCCACTCGTTGGCTCCATCAATCTTAGTGGCTTCGATTACTGAGATATCTATTTTTTGGAGATTTGCAAGGAAGATGATCATATAATAACCGGTATACATCCATAGAATCACGATTAAAACCGGTATCATTGCAAGGTTAGGATCCAGCATTAAGGTGTTTTCGTAGGTAGGATTTATTTTTTTGAGTAATTCCGTGTAGGCCCCATAGGGAGAAAAAAAGGATTGAAACATCACCCCTATCACGATTGTAGAAATCGTGTTGGGAAGATATACCATGGTCTGAAAAAAACTCTGCAGGCCCACTAACTTCCTGAATAAAACATAGGCAAGGGCAAAACCGATCGGAATCTGACCAAACACCGAAACCAGGATGATATAAAAGTTATTCTTTAAGGCGAGCCAAAAATAAGGGTCCTTAAACATCTCTATATAATGACGGACCCCGACAAAGGTAAGTTCTGAACCGAAGAGCTGACCTCCGCTAAAGTTTGTCATACTGAGATAGATCGAAAAAATGGTGGGAAAGGTTATGACGGCAAAATATAGCAGAACCGCTGGAAGAACAAGCAACCAATAGGCCCATCGCTCTTCTCCTTTAGATGTTGTGATTTTCACAGAATCCTCCAACGTCAACATGGGTATCCAGCTTTTCCCTGGATAACTTTTGAAAAATACCCCCTGCCAAATCATTAAATCTGACAGGGGGCTCCGCCCGTTAGTTGTTTAAGAGCGTGTTAAAAGGCCTGGTACGAGGGAACTTACTTTTGTCCGGCCTTCCATTCATCAAAGGCCTTTTGTACCTTTGCGGCTACCTGCTCAGGCGTGGCGGTACCAAGGCCAATCTCCTGCAGACCTATGTTGATAGGCCCATACACCTTGGGATCCAGTACCGCGTCGAGCACATAGGCCCCTTTATAGTTTTCATAGAACTTCGCGCGGTTCTGCATGATAGGTTCAAGGGAGGGTACTGTCACCCCTTTAAGCGAAGGGAAGGCCGCGCCGGACTCAAGGCGGATCTTCTGGACATATTCGGAATTGAGGAACTTAATGAGTTCCCATGCCGCCTTTTCTTTCGCAGATCCAGCGGGAATCTTGGCGCTCATGCCAAACCCAACGCCTACCACTGCGGAACTCGTGTTGGGGAATTTTTCGCCAGGAAGGGCAGGAAGCACCATGAGCTGGATATCCTTCTGTTTCGCCGGTGGGATAAGGGCGACGCCAGTGCTCTTGTCGGTGATGAAGGCACCGGTTCGCCAGTCACCGTCGATAAGGAAGGGCGCCTTGCCAGCGGCAAAGAGGGCAGGCACTTCTCCGTACGGAGTCTGCAGGGCTTTCTTGGAGATGATTTCGCTCTTGAACATGTCTTCTACGATCTTGAGGGAGTCCACGAAAGGCTTGTCGGTAAACTTAGCCTTCCCAGCCAGCACATCATCGATAAACTTATCCCCTGCGATGCGGCCAACAATGGCGGAGAAGAGACAACTCTGCATGACCCAATCGTCCTGGGCTGCGATAAGCACCGTGTCGAGTCCCTTGGCCTTGAGCTTGGGAACCATGGCCTTCAGTTCTTCATAGGTCTTGGGTACGGACAACCCGTTGTCCGCAAGAAGCTTTGTGTTCACATACAGCACATGAGTGAAGGTAATACCAATGGGAAGCTCCGCCAGGTATCCCGCCATCTGGGGAGCGACCGCGGCGGGAACATATTTGTCATAGAGCCCATCGGCCTTTAGGAAGGGGGTAAGATCCTTTACAAGTTTCTTGTTGTGGAGTTCCGCAGAACGACCACTGGGCCACATGTAAAGAACGTCAGGAAGCTGACCACTTGCGATGTACGCAGAGGTTTTCTGATGGAAGGGTTCGTTAAAAAGATCTTCCCGTTCGATCTTGATGTTAGGATAGCGCCTTTCAAATTCCCCCCAAATTTCCTTGATCTCCCGTTCGGAGTTTGCCTGAGAGGCATCAAGGTAATTCAATACCTTGAGGGTAACTACCTCCCCCTCTTTTGTAGAGGCGCCCTGTTGTTGTCCGCTGGCAAAGGCCAGAGCGGAGAGGAGCGTCCCCAGGACCAGAAAACTGGTCAACCGTTTAACAATAGACATAGCCTATACCCTCCTTTATACTAGAGGTAGCTGGAATTGGGCGAACCATACGGTTCGTCATATGTTCCCGGGACACGATGGGCCTATCGTGTCCCGTTTTTCACCCGTTCAAAAATTTCTTCCCAGCTAATTCGGTACGAACCCTTGCGGTCGGTGAGTTCAGGAACCGAAAACAGCCGGTGGATAAACATGGATGCCGCCCCGTGGGCCACATCAAAAACGTCGCCGGGGGAAAGCTCTAGTCGACAGCCTACCCGCTGAAGCACGCTTTTTAGGCCGTGCTGTTCATCTTTTTCCAAGAGATCGAGTACTACCTCCCGATTGCGGCATGCTTCGCCATGGAAGAACAAAACCTCGGGATCAAAAACGGAAACAATGGGCTTCAGACTTTTGAATAGCTCAATCAGAAATTGGCGGTAGGCCCCTTCGTTATCTGCCACATGGAGCATCACTTCATCGGACAATTCGAATTGACCGGATTTTCCCTGTTGCCACAACATACTGGTAAATTCCCCGGCCGCATACCGTTTCCCATAGTGAATCTTCCCTCCTAAGGCAATACCCATTCCCACACCTACGCCCGATCGAAGACCCGTTAGGGGATTCTTAGTATGATATTCCGCTAAGACGCTGATAAAATCCTCTAAGGGGGTATCACGGTAGCGGTTTAAGTCCTCCCAGGCGCAGCAGTTGGCATCGTTTTCTATCATGATAGGGACGGGATATCGGGTTGCCACCTCTCGATAAAAGTGATAATTCGTAAGATCAAATGGGTCCGATTGAATAATGATTCCCTCATCAGGATTTATTATGCCCGGCAAGGCGATGCTTATCCCTAAGAAGGGAAGCCGGATGTTTTCTACCACCGTTCTCAGATGATCGAACAAAGATGCAAAAACTGCGGCGAGGGAACTATCCTGCAGGGACTTTTCTTCTTCGTAGAGCCGCTGTCCATAGATGTTCGTTACCACCGCCCGGTAAAAATCCGGTTGAATTTCAAGACCTACCACACAGCCCATTTTGTCATTGATTCGAAGCAAAATAGGTCGGCGTCCTCCCTGGGAAGTAACTTCTCCTGCCTCCGCTTCGTATACAATGCCCGCTTCTATAAGATTTTGAATGATATTAGTTACCGTGGATCGATACAGATTGAGCGCCCGGGCTATGTCGATCCGGCTGATGCCGGGGTGCCGCCAGATAGTTTGGGCCACAAGAGAGATATTGGCATCCCGCTGAAAGGTATTGTTATTTATCCTCATAACGGTATTTTCACTCCCTGAGGGTTATAGGATAGGGGACCTTATGGTCGATCACAGCATATGTCCTTTCCCCCTTCCTGAAAATCCCTGAACTGTGATGAGGGTTTTTGCTACCTGTTCCCCCTCATTTTATTGTTCGTTCTCTGTACAAACTATAATAGCACTGCTATACTGGGCTGTCAAGAAAAATTTTTATCAAGGAGGGCATATGAAGATAGATACAAACAAGCACCCAGAGTGGAAGTTAGACGATGAGGGATTTCATCTATTTATCCCCCAACGCGTAAGACCCTGGTATAACTATCTTTCTAACGGGGAAGGGGGATTAAAAATTTCTCATCTAGGGGATGGCTACAGTACTACCTTGAAGGAACCCCGGATAGTGGTAAGTAACTATGATTTCTGGACGCCCCTAAAGGGACGTTTTGTGTATATTACCGACGGTGGATGCGTCTGGAATCCCTCATATCATCCTTCAGGGACAGCCCTCGATACCTATCACTGTATTCACAGTCCCTGGGCTACCCGCTGGATTTCGGAGAAAAACGGAATCCAGGTTGAACAGACGGTGTTTCTACCCCGGGAAGGGACTCTGGAAGTGCTTCTTGTTACCGTCCATAATCGGAGCCAGAAAAATCGATGTCTTTATGTGACGGCGGTGCAGGAATTCCTTTTGTATAATTCTTTTGGGGTTGATCCGGTGTATTACTCCTGGTTTACCGATACCCTCTGGGATCCAGAGAGGAACAGTATCTGGCTTAAGAAAAATGTGGGAGCCCAGGTTGTAGGGGTGTATCATACGGGTACGGCGCCGAGGTCGTGGCAGGGAAGCCTTAAACGGCTTATTGGGGAAGGGACCGCCGGAGTCCCCCAGGAAATCCAAACCCCGCCCCTTTCGGGTTCTATGAGCGGCGGGGATCCCTATGTGGGAGCTTTCCAGTGGTTTATGGAACTCGTACCGGGGGAAAGTAAAACGATAGCGGTGGTTTCTGGGCTGGCGCCCATCACAAAAAATTCGATGGTGGGTGGTTCTTTTCTAACTGAAATACCAACCCTTCTTTCCCCTGAATTCTTACAAAAAATAAACCACCTCGGGACTCCCCAGGGAGCCCAGGAGGAATTAGACCGGGTGCGGGATCTCTGGCAACGACGGCTTTTCCGGGATTGGTATGGCTCTACCGGTTCGGGACTTTTTTCATCGTGGCTCAAAACCTTTTTCGGAGCCCAGGTATATCAACAGTCTACCGGCATGGTTCGCTCTACCTTCCGGGGCTTTCGGGATGTGGCCCAGGACGTGATGGGTCTGTGTCGCTTTGAACCCGAGAAGGCCCGGAACCTTCTTGTGGATCTCTGTTCCCATCAGTATCTTTCTGGACGCTGTGTTCGACAGTGGAACACAGAAGGCGGGGCCCCCGATGAACGGGATTTTCGGGATCTCCCCTTATGGATCCCTGTTGCCCTTGCTACCTATGAGCGCATATGCCAGGACCCTTCTATATGGGAAGAACGGGCTCCCTATCTGGATAGCCCCCAGACAGAAACTTTACGTCACCATGCCATACGAGGAATCACCTATGCTCTTCAATATGGAACTCATGGGCTTATTCTTATGGGAGCCGGGGACTGGAACGATGCCCTTTCGGGACCGGGACCTCAGGGTGGGTCGACGTTCCTCAATATGTTTGCCTATTGGGCATTATCTTTGCTTGAGACAAGTCCCGGAGCCCAAAGGGGCGAAACAGAATTGTACCACCGCTATTCCCTTTCTCTCAAAGAGCATAAAGAACGATTGTATGAAGGGGTGTTGCGGTACTGGAATGGTTCCTGGTTTGACCGGGCCGTGGTAGGATCGGATAGTCCTACCGGTGCCGCACCTGGTACGATTGTGGGAACCACCAATAGAGAAGGAGGGGATAACCGAATATTCCTTTTGCCCCAGGCGTGGTTTACTATCAGTGGAATGGCAGAGCGAAACCCGGAAATAGCCCGCCAGGCCCTTACCACCATGCTCCGGGAACTGGAAACAGAGGTAGGCTTGTTAAAATGTAAGCCCGGGTATACCAGCTGGGATCCTGCGGCGGGGAACCTTTCTTCTTTAAGTCCTGGAATGGCGGAGAATTTTGCGGTGTATAACCATGCGGCGGCCTTCGCGGTATATGCCCTTTTTAAGGCAGGAATGACCGACGATGCGCTGCGAATTTTCCGGAAGATACTTCCCCTTTACAAGGACTGGCGTAAAACGAGAGCAGAGCCCTATGTTCTGGTTAATTTTTACAACGGCGGCTACTATCCGGAACGCGCTGGCGAAGGGGGAATTCCCTGGTTAACCGGGACGGTCAACTGGGTTGCCCTCTGTTTGTGGGATTACCTTCTTCCCCTCGG